>OLOY01000301.1_pt1 | contig 43106 bp, 37 predicted proteins | sample 1672771 | NCBI WGS metagenome assembly OLOY01 (sample SAMEA3136722, study PRJEB25190) | human gut metagenome
CTCCCACAAACTGAGACTCGCAGCTCACGAAAAGCCTTTTTCAGACACGCTCTAGCCAGTACTCTTGAAGGGATTCGGTCGATTGCTCATCGCTTCGCAGCCAGCGCTTGTCGAGCACGAGTCTGAGACTACAGGCTCAGACCGAGCGCAGACCCGCGGCCGCGAGGCGATGAGCAATCGATCGAATCCACCACAACCTATCCAACAAACTTATCATTAAAAAGGAGAACCAACAATGATATTATTAATCGGTGGTGCTTACCAGGGCAAACAATCTTACGCATCAAAAACATACAACCTGACCGATCCCGACTGGAAAGACGGTCAGACCTGCACGATAGAAGATCTGAAAACAGCAAAAGCAGTCCATCATTTCCACTCCTTTATCCGCAGAGAACTGGACGAAGGAGGATCAGTCCGGGATCTTGCAGAAATAATATGGAAAGAAAATCCTGATCTGATCATTGTAACGGATGAAGTAGGCTACGGAATCGTCCCGATGGACGCGAAAGACCGGGAATGGAGAGAAGCATGCGGTCGGGTATGTACAAAACTTGCGGCACATGCAGCTCAGGTAGTGCGCGTCTGCTGTGGAATCGGAACACAGCTCAAGTGAGAAAAGGAGAAAACAGATGAGAATATATCTGATCCGGCATGGGAAAACACCTGGGAATCAGCTGAATCGCTATATCGGGATCACCGATGAACCGGTTCTGGAAGAGGATCAGGAACAGCTGAAAAAACAGAACTATCCGAAAGCAGAAAGACTTTTTGTAAGTCCCCTGCTTCGCTGCCGTCAGACAGCGGCCTGTATCTATCCGGGCCAGGAGCAGCAGGTGATTCAGAACCTGAGAGAATGTGATTTCGGAAGATTCGAAAACAAAAACTGGAAGGAAATGACCGGAGATGCCGAGTATCAGGCGTGGGTGGACAGCAATGCAACCCTGCCCTTCCCGGGAGGGGAAGATCCACAGGAATTCCGGGACAGGGCCTGTCAGGGATTCCTGGAAGGATTGAAGCTCTGCGCGGAAGATGGAACAGAATCCGCTGCTTTTGTCGTCCATGGTGGCATTATCATGGCAGTGCTGGAACGATTCGCAGATAGAAAAAAAGCCTTTTATGAATGGCATGTGGGCAACGGAGAAGGATATGAAGCAGAAGCAGATCCGGCTGCGTGGAGCGATGCATCAGGACAGCAGCCGGTGCTGCGTGTGGTAAATCCGATACAAATGACAAAACAACAGTAGTGTAGATAATAAGAACAGAAATAGAAAAGGCGTAACTGCAAAAAAGCAGATGGCTACAGAAAGAGGAAGAAAAGATGAAGTGGACATTACTTGCAGTAGTACTGGGATTCCTTATGGATCTTTGTTTTGGGGATCCCAGATGGCTGTATCATCCGGTGCGTATCATCGGGCATGGGATTACATTTTTAGAGAAGATCCTGCGGAAGATATTTCCGAAAACAAAAACAGGAGAACGGATCGCCGGAGGATTGCTGGTGGTGGGAATCGTGGCGGCTTCGTCTTTTGTCCCGTGGCTGATCCTGCATCTGGCGTATGGATTCCGCACCTGGCTGGGGGTGGCACTGGAGAGCTTTATGTGCTACCAGCTGCTGGCGGCAAGATCCCTTCGTGACGAGAGTAAAAAAGTCTACGATGCGCTGCAGACCGGAGATATTGAAAAAAGCCGTTACGCTGTATCGATGATCGTGGGACGTGACACGCAGAATCTGACCGAAGAAGGTGTAACCAAAGCAGCAGTTGAAACCGTTGCGGAGAATACTTCCGACGGTATCATTGCCCCGCTGTTTTACATGATGATCGGCGGCGCAGTGCTGGGCTTTGCCTATAAAAGTGTGAATACCATGGACTCCATGGTGGGTTATGTGAACGACAGATACCGGTATTTTGGAACAGCGGCGGCGAAACTGGATGATGTGTTGAATTATATTCCGGCAAGACTTTCCGCCTGGCTGATGATCGCAGGAGCCTGGCTGATCGGTATGGATGGAAAAAATGCAAAGAAAATCTATCTTCGCGACCGCAGAAAACACGCCAGCCCGAACTCTGCTCAGACAGAAGCTGTGATGGCCGGTGCACTGGATATCCGGCTGGCAGGAGATGCCTGGTATTTTGGAGAACTGCATAAAAAACCATATATCGGTGATCCGATCCGGAAAGTAGAGATTGAGGATATCATAAGATCTCACAAACTGATGTATGCAGGAACGGTACTGTCACTTGTGGTATTTGGACTGGTGCGTGTCCTGTTCTGCGTGTTTATATAAATATACCGTAACTGTTCAGTACCCTTACAGTTACGAGTTAAAAAGTATTTCTAATTACCTTCGGTGATGGCATTTTGACAAAAACATGCCAAAACGATTCGCGGAATGCTACCTACTGAATAGTTACAATTGTACCAATAAAAGAAAAAACAGATACAAAAAGGAGAAACAACGGACTCATGAAAGAATACATACATGGCGGAGATATCTACCGCCACCCGGATGTGCTGGATTATTCAGCGAATATCAATCCGCTTGGAACACCGCCCGGGGTCATCCGGGCGGCAAAAGACAGCATGGAACGGGTCTGCCATTATCCGGATGCCTGTCAGGAAAAACTGAAGCAGGCGCTGGCGGAATATGAACAGGTTCCGGTGGAATGGCTGATCTGTGGAAACGGGGCGGCAGAACTGATCTTTGCACTGGTGCAGGCGGTAAAGCCGAAAAGAGCGCTGGTACTGGCACCTACCTTTGCAGAATATGCCCAGGCACTGGAAGCTGTGGGATGTGAGGTGAACAGAGAGATTCTGAAAAAAGAAGAGGGATTTACTTTGCAGGACAGGATTTTGGACAGACTGAAAAAAGAAGATCTGCAAATGGTTTTTCTGTGTAACCCAAACAACCCGACCGGTATTCTGATGGATCCGAAACTTCTTCGAAAGATTGTAATCCTCTGCGAAAAACGACAGATTTATCTGGTGGTGGATGAATGTTTTCTTGATTTTGTTCCGGAACCGGAAGTACATACCTTAAAAGGTGAACTGAAAGGAAAGAAGTATCTGTTTCTTCTGAAAGCATTTACCAAACGATATGCGATGGCAGGATTACGACTGGGCTATGGAATTACGTCCGGCGAAACACTGATGACACAGATCGAAGCTCAGCTGCAGCCGTGGAATGTATCCACACCGGCGCAGGAAGCCGGAACTGCGGCGCTGAGGGAAACAGCTTATGTGGAGAAGGCGAGAACACTGATCTTTCAGGAACGGCAATTCCTGCGGGAGGGACTGATGAAAATGGGATATCCGGTGCTGGACTCCCAGGCAAATTATCTGTTTTTTGAGGGAGAGCCTGATCTGTATGAAAAACTTCTGCAGGAAGGTGTGATGATCCGGGACTGCAGCAATTATCCCGGACTCTGGAAAGGCTGTTACCGGATCGCAGTAAAGCTGCATACAGAAAACGAACAATTATTAGAAAAGATTCGGAAAGTGAGGAGATAAATCATGGCAAAAGCAATTATGATACAGGGAACCATGTCCAATGCAGGAAAGAGCCTGCTGGCAGCCGGACTGTGCCGGATCTTTAAACAGGATGGCTATCGGGTGGCACCGTTTAAATCACAGAATATGGCACTGAATTCTTTTATCACAGAAGAAGGACTGGAGATGGGACGGGCACAGGTGATGCAGGCGGAAGCGGCAGGCATCAGACCGTCTGTTCTGATGAATCCGATCCTGTTAAAGCCCACCAATGATGTGGGCAGCCAGGTGATCGTAAACGGTGAAGTCCTTGGAAATATGAGTGCACGGGATTATTTCGCATACAAAAAGAAACTGATCCCGGATATTATGAAGGCCTATGATACACTGGCAGCAGAAAACGATATCATTGTCATTGAAGGCGCGGGAAGTCCGGCGGAGATTAACTTAAAGCAGGATGATATCGTCAATATGGGTATGGCCAGGCTTGCAAAAGCACCGGTGCTTCTGGTCGGAGATATCGACCGCGGCGGCGTATTTGCCCAGCTGATCGGTACGGTGATGCTTCTGGAAGACGAGGAAAAAGAGATGGTAAAGGGTCTGATCATCAACAAATTCCGAGGGGACAAAACCATTCTTGATCCCGGTGTGGAGATGCTGGAAGAACGAAGCGGCATCCCGGTAGTTGGCGTGGCACCGTACCTGCAGATCGAGGTGGAAGACGAAGACAGTCTGACGGAGCGGTTTGACAGTCAGCAGGAGGTGGGACAGATCGATATCGCGGTGATCCGGGTTCCACGGATCTCTAACTTTACAGATTTTAATCCATTTGAAAATATTCCGGGTGTGTCTCTTCGATATGTAAAGCATATCCATGAACTGAAGCATCCGGATATGGTGATTCTCCCGGGAACAAAGAATACTATGGGAGACCTGCAGTGGATGCGGGAGAGCGGCATGGAGGCGGCAGTCCTCAAACTGGCAGCAGCAGGAACAGTGATCTTCGGTGTCTGCGGCGGCTACCAGATGTTAGGGGAAACACTTTCCGATCCGGACGGTGTGGAAGCGGGCGGAACCATGAAAGGGATGGGACTGCTTCCGATGGATACCGTATTTGCAGATGGAAAGACCAGAACCAGAGTCAGTGGTATATTCGGACAGGTAGAGGGCGAACTTTCCCAGCTTTCCGGCGTGGAGTTGGAAGGGTATGAGATTCATATGGGTGTGACGACTTTACATGAAGGGGCATCCCCGCTGACAACGATCCGGGATCATGCAAAGACCACAGAGGAAAAACAGGATGGTGCGTATACTTCCCGTGTCTATGGCACCTATGTTCACGGTGTATTTGACAAAGAAGGTGTGGCGGAGGCTGTGATCCGGGCACTGGGGAAAAAGAAGGGAATTGATACCTCAGAGATGAAAGGTGTGGATTTTCAGACATTCAAGGAGACACAGTACGATATTCTGGCAGCAGCGCTGCGGGAACATCTGGATATGAAGGCAATATATGAGATTCTGGAAGCAGGGGTATAAGTTATGAAAATAGAACTGGAAAATGTAAAACCAAGAGATATTGAACGCAGAAGCTTTGAGATCATCACGGAAGAACTGGGCGACCGTAAACTGGACCCGGACAAAGAACTGATCATCAAACGCTGTATCCATACAAGTGCAGACTTTGAATATGCGGACAATCTGTGTTTTTCCGACAATGTCGTGGCAAAAGCCATGGATGCGATCCGCCAGGGTGCCTGTATCGTCACGGATACCCAGATGGGCAGATCCGGCATCAACAAACGTGCCCTCGCCCGTTACGGCGGAGAGGTTTACTGCTTCATGTCCGATGAGGATGTGGCAGCCACAGCGAAGGCAAACGGAACCACAAGAGCCACTGCAAGTATGGATAAGGCAGCACAGCTGGACAAACCACTGATCTTTGCAATCGGTAACGCTCCGACTGCTCTGGTACGTCTCTACGAACTGATCGAAGAGGGAAAACTGAATCCGGCACTCATCATCGGAGTCCCGGTAGGATTCGTCAACGTGGTACAGTCCAAAGAACTGATCATGAAAGCGGATGTCCCATATATCGTGGCACGGGGAAGAAAAGGCGGAAGCAATATCGCAGCGTGCATCTGCAATGCGTTGCTGTATATGATCGATGATCGGAGAGATTAGACGATAACAGAAAAATACAGAAACGCGCTTGTATCAAATACCATATGTGTGATAAAATATTATGCAAGGAAAGCACCCATGACAGGGTGAGGTAGCCTCCCGAGGTTATGCTACCGCTTGGCGGAATACATAAGAAGGGAGATGGCGCGAGGACAGGCGATAAAGGATATGAAACAACAGTTACAAAGAAAAGCAATTAACCAATTCCCATACGGCGAAGCCCACATGCACATTTTCATGAACGGCACAGACTATAAAAAAGCCGTAGCCGACCAGAAAAATGGTGTCTGCGACCGGGTGATCCACGCGCATCTTGCGGAATACCGGAAGCGCGGAATCACCTGGCTGCGGGAAGGCGGGGATATCTACGGAACATCAAAACGGACGATGGAACTGGCACCTGCCTATGGGATCACCTACCGGACACCAATCTTTGCCATTCACAAAAAGGGGCACTACGGAGCAATCGTGGGAAGAGGTTACGAAACCATGCAGGAGTACAGGGAATTGATCGGGGAACTGCGCCGGCAGGGCGGACACTTCGTGAAAATTATGATCTCCGGCATCATGGACTTTACTCATGGAGGCCTGACGGAACCTTCACTTGCCGACAGTGAGATCCGCGAACTGATCCATATTGCCCATGAAGAAGGTTTCCCCGTCATGGCACATACAAACGGCAGTCAGGCAGTCCGGGCAGCAGCTCTCGCAGGTGTGGACAGTATCGAACATGGAAACTTCTGCGACGAAGATGCGCTTCAGGCACTTGCAGCTTCCGATGCTGTCTGGGTACCTACGATAGTAACAGTAAAAAATCTTCTCGGCGACGGACGGTTTCCGGAACAAGTAGTGAAAAATATCTGGGAAGGACAGAAAAAAACATTACTCCGCGGGTATCAGCTCGGAGCAAAACTTGCTCTCGGAAGTGATGCCGGAGCCTATCGTGTCCTCCACGGTCAGGGACTTCTTGATGAATACCGGGCTTTCCGGGAGATTCTGGAAGAAGACTTCCCGAACTGGGAAAAGCGGATCCGGAACGGTGACCGGCTGATAAAAGAAAGATTTTCTTAGAGCGTGTCTGAAAAAGAACCCTACAGGCAGGAATTCCCGGTTGCAAAAAAATAAAAAGCTGTTATAATAAAGAAGATTTTAATTAGTATAAAAATGCACTCACACTGTATAGATATGCAGAAGGATGAATCAGCCGGAAAACTATATGCAGATTCGTGAGTACACAAGAATAACAGGAGGATAAGAGTATGAAAAAGGCAGTTGTATTTGCACTGACAGGTATTATGGCAGTATCCATGTTCGGATGCGGCAGCAAAAAACAGGTAGAGGTATCCAGTGTTGATGATCTGAAAGATCTGACCATCGGTGTGCAGACCGGTACTACCGGAGACAGCTATGCCAGCGATGCAGTAGCAAGTGATTCTCAGATGAAACGTTATAACAAAGGTGCGGATGCCATCCAGGCTCTGAAGACCGGTAAGATCGATGCGGTTGTGATCGACTCTCTGCCGGCTCAGAAGTTCGTAGATGCCAACGATGATCTGAAGATCGTAGAAAATATCTGGGAACCGGAAGAATATGCGATCTGTCTGAAAAAAGGAAATACAGAACTGACAGAGAAAATGAATGCGGCTATCGAGGAACTGAAAGAGGATGGCACTCTGGATAAGATCATGGCAAACTACATCGGTGATGATCAGGGAAGCTATCAGTACGAGACTCCGGAAGGAACCGAGTATACTAACGGTACTCTGACCATGGCTACCAACGCAGAATTCGAGCCATGGGAGTATAAAGAAGGAGATAATATCGTAGGAATCGATGCAGATATGGCGAAAGCAATCTGCGACAAGATGGGTTATGATCTGAAGATTGACGATATGGCATTCGAATCCATCCTGGCAGCAGTTTCCAGTGGTAAGGCTGAATTTGGTGCGGCTGGTATGACTGTGACAGATGAGAGAAAAGAGAGTGTTGATTTTACAGATACTTATGCGAATGCGTCTCAGGTTGTGATTGTTAGAAAATAAATATTTGGCTACCCGGGTGGGGTTCGCTTGATATTTCAATACTCCGACCCGCTCCCGCTCAGCTGACACTGGCAGCGGTACTAAGGCAGCAAAATACGCTGCCTAAGGACCGGCCGTGTCAGATGGTCTGCGTATTGAAATATCAAGCGAACCTTCGCAGGCGGGAGGTAAGAAAATATATTTTCTGACAATTGGGGATGGCTTTTATATTAGTGAGGTTTAGTAAGGTGAAAGATAATCCCCGGGATGTGAGAGATGAAGTGAAAAATATACGAAAAGACCTTGTAAAAGGAGTGTAAGGGAAACGATATGGGATCTTTAAGTCATTGGGTTCACAGGTATTTTGTGGATAATGGGGCTTCCAGTTGGTGGTTGACGGGTTTACGGAATACGTTGCTGATTACGGTGCTGGCACTTTGTATTGGTGTGGTGCTTGGGTTTACGGTGGCGATTATCCGGTCGACTTATGAGCAGACAGGGAAGCTGAAGGTGCTGAATGCGATCTGTAAGGTGTATCTGAGTGTTATCCGTGGTACGCCTACGATGGTTCAGGTGTTGATATTTAACTTTGTTATATTTGCTTCCATCGCGGTGAATGAAGTTATCGTTGGTGGTGTGGCATTTGGTATTAACTCCGGTGCGTATGTGGCGGAGATTGTGCGGTCGGGTATCATGTCCATCGATAAAGGACAGATGGAGGCCGGACGGAGTCTGGGACTTAGTTCCGGACAGACGATGAAGCTGATCATTATGCCCCAGGCATTTAAAAATGTGCTACCGGCACTGATCAATGAGATGATCGTGCTGCTGAAAGAGACATCTATCATCGGTTACATCGGTATGACGGATATCACGAAAGCAGCGACACTGGTACAGAGCCGTACATACGAAGCCTTTGTACCGTTGATCGCAGCTGCAGTATTTTACTGGGTGCTGGTAACGATTCTGACATACTTTATGGGTAAACTGGAGAGGAGGTTGAGAAAAAGTGACCGCAAATAAAGGAAAAGTTTTATTGCAGGTACAGGGACTGGAGAAGAAGTTTGATGATAACCAGGTTCTGGACGGTATCACCACAGATATCTGTCAGGGTGAAGTGGTAGCAGTCATCGGCCCATCCGGTTCCGGAAAATCTACCTTTCTTCGTTCGCTGAACCTTCTGGAAGTTCCAACCGGTGGCAAGATTCTTTTTGAAGGTGTGGATATTACAGATCCGAAGGTTGATATCAACCGCCACCGTCAGAAAATCGGCATGGTATTTCAGCAGTTCAATCTGTTTCCACATAAGACAGTAAAAGAGAATATCATGCTGGCTCCTGTGACACTGGGACTGATGAAAGAAGAGGAAGCTTCTGAGAAAGCAGAAGAACTCCTTGCCCGTGTGGGTCTTCCTGACAAAGCAGATGCTTACCCGGACAGCCTTTCCGGTGGACAGAAACAGCGTATCGCCATCGCACGTGCCATGGCGATGAATCCGGATGTGATGCTCTTTGATGAGCCGACTTCCGCGCTGGATCCGGAGATGGTCGGAGAAGTACTGGAGATCATGAAAGAACTGGCACAGACCGGAATGACCATGGTAGTTGTTACCCATGAGATGGGATTCGCCAGAGAAGTGGCCACCAGAGTAATTTTCATCGATGAAGGAAAGATCCAGGAAGAGAATACACCGGATGAATTCTTTGCACACCCGAAGAATCCGAGACTGCAGGAGTTCTTATCAAAAGTATTGTAACAGAAAACAGGCAATGACCGGAAAAGGTCATTGCTTATTTTACTTACAGGAAATTACTTTCATGTAAAGAAAAAACGTACCGTGAAGATGTGCAAGGCACATTTTGGGTTCTCTATAGTTTGTACAAAAAAAATAACAGATTCAGAACTGAATATTTATAAAACGACGAAAAATGGTAATTCATGCTAAAAAAAGTACATTTATATTGAAAATGCACAAACCCAGTATTATAATTTTGGATAGTATGATAAATAAGTGAAGAAAAAATAATGAGAGAACAAAAGTAAAGTTCTCGTTTTCTGAGGGGGAAACAGAAAGATGTACAAAAAAGGCTCGAAGGGCTGGTTAAAACACTTTGATTTCATTTTGCTGGATATGATCTGTCTTCAGATTGCATTCCTGCTTGCATATGTGATCCGTTATGACAGCGGCAGTCCCTACATAGTTCCACTATATCGGAACATGGCGATTTTTATGGAACTGCTGGATATCGTCGTGATGTTTTTCTATGAGACATTATCCAATGTTTTGAAACGGGGATATTTCAGGGAGTTTGCAACGACGGTAAAGCATATGCTCCTTGTGGAACTGCTCTCGGTGCTGTATCTGTTTATGATGCAGGAAGGTCAGGCGTACTCCAGAACCGTACTATATCTGACCGGTGTGATCTATGCGATTCTCACTTGCATCGTCCGGATCATCTGGAAAAAAACTCTTCGAAGCAGGATGAGTGACGGAAACCGTTCTCTGTTGGTCGTGACGACAAAAGATATGGCAGAGCAGGTCGTTCATAATATCCGGGAGAATAACTATGAACGCTTTGCTTTATCCGGTTTGGTAATTATCGATGATGATCTCTGCGGTACGGAAATCGCAGACGTTCCGGTAGTAGCCAACGAAGAAAATGCAGCTGCTTATGTCTGCCGGGAGTGGATCGATGAGGTATTTGTCATTCCGGCAACCAATGTTCCCTATCCGTATGCTCTGATGGAACAGTTTACGGAAGCGGGTGTGACGGTACATCTGAACCTGGCGAAAGTTTCCGAGGCGATGGGCGGTAAAAGACAGCTGGTGGAAAAAGTCGGACCCTATACCGTACTGACAACCAGTATCAACTATGCATCCATAAAACAGTTGTTTATGAAACGCGCGATCGATATCGCTGGTGGTCTGTTTGGTTGTCTGCTGACTTTGCTGATCACTTTGTTCGTGGGTCCTGCTATTTACCTGAAGTCCCCGGGTCCGATCTTCTTTGCCCAGGAGCGTGTCGGTAAAAATGGTAAGAAATTCAAAATGTACAAATTCCGCAGCATGTATATGGATGCAGAAGAACGGAAAGCCGAGCTGATGAAACAGAACCGTGTCAGCGACGGCATGATGTTCAAGCTGGACTTTGATCCCCGTGTCATCGGTAATGAAATCCTGCCGGACGGAACGAAGAAAACCGGTATCGGTAACTTCATCCGCGTCACCAGCCTGGATGAATTCCCACAGTTCTTTAATGTGCTGAAAGGTGATATGAGCATCGTAGGAACCCGTCCACCGACACTGGATGAGTGGAATAAATATGAACTCCATCACAGAGCGAGACTTTCGATCAAACCAGGCATTACGGGTATGTGGCAGGTTAGCGGAAGAAGTCAGATTACTGATTTTGAAGAAGTTGTGAAGCTGGATACGGAGTATATCAGTGAGTGGAATGTGGAAATGGACATGAAAATACTCTGGAAGACTGTGATTTCGGTGATTAAGCGGGATGGGTCGATGTAAAAGAAAATGAAAAGAGAAGAAGGTGCAGTTTGTTCTTGGATAAGGAAACAAACTGCACTGGAATATAAATAGATAAGTTATAAATATAAAACATGAAACTGATTCATTAGAGGCAATATGTATTTTCTGTGAGTATCCTACGGATAACAGGTATGAGGAAACAGAGGTAAAAAGTTGTTTGAAATGGCGTAAGGCCGGGTTTATTGCCTTGGGATAAAGGAAAAACGTGGAGAGTAATGGCGGAGAAAAAAATAAATGAACGATCAAAAATAGCGATGTTCGGCCACAAAAGATGGAGCCGAGAAGGCGGTGTGGAGATCGTCGTAAAAGAACTGTGTACACGAATGGCACAGAAAGGCTGTGAAGTAACATGTTATAACAGGTCGGGGCATCACGTAAGCGGAGCTGAATACGATAGTGTAGATGAAACAGAATATAAAGGAATAACGCAAAAATATGTTCCAACCATTGAGAAAAAAGGGGCTAGAGATATAATAGGGTCAACCAAGAAAAACTACGATAACTAAAGGGTTTTGACGGCTTGAGTTGTCCTTCAAAAGTTTTATTTGTTGAAAAGACTGCAAGAAGCGGGAAATCCTGGGGGTTATATGTAGGAGGCTTTTGGAAGCTCTGTTTTGACCCACAAAAGGAGCAGCAAATAAAGATTGAAGGAGAGTTCAAGCCTACGGTGGATTGCCTTTGTGCGACCCGCCGTGGGCTTATTGCTGTTTTATAAAGAGAAAAGTGAGGAGAATGAAAATATGAAAAATTATAAAATCGCCGTGGCTGGCACTGGATATGTCGGCCTTTCCCTTAGCGTTCTGTTAGCACAGCATAATCAAGTGATGGCTGTTGACATTGTGCAAGCGAAAGTGGATATGATGGACAACCAGAGAAAAGCCTGATTTCATGCGGGTTTGCGCGGCTTGACCTTTTCACCTCAACTTGTTTCTGCTTGTCATGGTGCGTTAGGGCCAGCGTGTTTTCAGGGGTTAATGGCTTCTGGTTGCGCTCTGTACTTAACCCACCACAGCGAAAGCTGATAGAGCAGAAAACAAAATAAGGAGGTACGAGGACAAGCCTGCGTATAGATTGTCACTGCAATCTGTATACAGGCTTGTTGTTGTGCTATGAAGGAAGTTGAGGAGTAAAAGAATATGATGGCAAGAAGCACATCTTAAGCGACTGTATGATAAAACCAAGAAATAATAGGTTATAAAAAAGAGATACCATCTTTCGGGATGTGTACATTGGAAAAATCTGTGGATGAAGGAGTTTAGAGAATATGAAAGTATGTTTGGTTGGTTCGTCAGGAGGACACCTGACACATTTGTACATGTTAAAGCCGTTTTGGAAAAACAAGGATCATTTTTGGGTTACTTTTGATAAAGAGGATGCAAGGAGCCTACTTGAAGGTGAAAAAATGTATCCCTGTTATTATCCAACAAATAGAAGTTTAAAAGCACTTATTAAAAACACGAAGATTGCGTGGAATGTATTACATAAGGAAAAGCCGGATTTGATCATTTCTTGCGGTGCAGCGGTTGCAGTTCCATTTTTTTTCATTGGTAAGATGATGGGGGCAAAACTGGTTTATATTGAGGTCTTTGATCGAATTGATAAGCCGACGATGACGGGAAAGATGGTTTATCCGATTGCTGATCAGTTTGTTGTGCAGTGGGAAGAACAAAAGAAGGTTTACCCTAAGGCGGTAAATCTTGGTAGCATATTTTAAGTAGGAGACGAGAATATGATTTTTGTGACGGTAGGAACACATGAACAGCCGTTTAATCGGTTGATTAAGAAGATAGATGAATTAAAACAAGACGGAACCATTGAGCGAGCATGTAAACGATCATCAGGTCGATTTTTCAAGAAATGTGGCACAAAGAATGGGAACGATTATTCTTGTGGAAGATATAGAAACTTTAGGGGATATAATAAAGAATTATGATCAGATAGTTGCTGGTATGAATCATGGATTGAGTAGCAATAATGCAAAGTTCAATGAGGGGCTTGAAAAAATAGTAGAGGAACTGTTTAAGTAGGAGGATTGGGTAATGAACAAGAAAGTCTCTAACAAGATTGTGTATTTGAATTTTATACTTGCTTTTCTCATATTAAATCTGCACTCTGCTTATATGGAACTATTTGATACAAATAATACGGTTTTGGTAATAAACCAGTTTGTTCGCATTGTGTGCAACATGGCAGTTCCTACATTTTTCTTTATTTCTGCTATGCTGTTTTATCGTTCATGCAAAAGAAAACGATATAAAGAGGTAATCATTGCTAAAACACGAAGTTTGCTAATACCATATCTATGTTGGAATATAATTTGTTTTCCACTGAAGGAAATGAAAAATGTATTCGGGGGGGGGACTATTGCATCTGTACCAGAAATTATATGGAATATTCTGAGTTCTTCTTATGATCCGGTATTATGGTTTATAAGAGTTTTATTTATCTATTTTCTGTTTTATCCAGTAAATGTGTGTTTACTGAACAAAAAGAAGATATACCCTTTTTTGATTGTTGTAATTTTCTTTATTAATATTTATATAGGTCCAAAAGCGGGATATGCGACTTGCAGATATTGGCTACCGGTATATATGCTTGGCGCATATATAGGATATTGGCACCATGATAGGGTATTCGATGTCAAAGAAACAAAAATAAAGTACATGAACATTGCTGCAGCAGTAGCATTGCAGATTGTTTTGTTTATCTGGGCCATGAACAATAACTATGGCTTGTTTGTTTGCAGAATGATATCTCCGATTTTTTACTGGGTCATAGCAGATATATTCCAAAATTTGCGCCATCCATTGTGGGTGATGAAGCAATCATTTTTCTATTACTGTACACAAATGATCTTCTCAATTGTTGCACAAAAGATTTATCTAGTGATATTTGGAAAATCGGCAATAAGTGCAATTGTTTCCAATGTGGGAATACCATTTATTTTAATGCTCATATTGATGTGTGTTGCCTTAACCTTTTGTAAAGTATGGCCTAAGGGATATGCATTTTTGACAGGCGGAAGAACATAGATTGGAGGTTATGTATGAAGAAACATGCGTTTCTTTTGCAAGTTCACAATAACAAAAGTCAGCTTATTAAACTATTAGATTATTTAGATTATCCAGATAACGATATATATATACACATTGACGCAAAGTCCCATGCACTAGATGGTATAGAATCATATGAAGCAGTACACTCTAAAATCTACTTTATCCCTCGTATTCGAGTGCACTGGGGCGGATATAGCCAAATTCAAGTGGAAATGGCACTTCTTGAATCAGCTTTAGCAAATGGAGAATATGTCAGATTCCATATGCTATCTGGTGCAGATATGCCCCTTGTAACAGAAAAACAATTACATGCGTTTTTTGATATGCATGGAACAACAGAGTTTATTCATTTTGATATGATTCAGGATGAAGGACAAATACGTAATAGACTGGCGCAGTACCATCTATTGAGAGATCATATTGATCGTTCCCAACGTATTTTGTGCGGTATGGAAAAAGGCCTACTGCTAACTCAGAAAGTTTTAAGAGTAGATCGACTTCGAAACAGCGATTTAGTTTTGCGTAAAGGAGCCAATTGGTTCAGCATTACTGGTAATTGTGCAAAGTATGTTGCTTCAAAAGCAAAGTGGATAGAAGATCATTTTAAATACACAAAATGCTGTGATGAAGTTTTCTTGCAAACTATAGTATACAATTCAAATTTTAGGGACAGTCTTTTTCCAAAAACGAAGAACATAATTTATGAAAATATGCGTTTGACGGATTGGAAACGGGGTAATCCATATACGTTCCATATGGAAGACCTAGAAATGCTAATGTCTTCTGGATATATTTTTGCAAGAAAATTTGACGAAAACGTAGATAACATCATTATTGAATCAATCTATAGGAGATTGATGGAAAAAGGAGAATAATATGAGAATCGGAATTATTACATTTCATGCCTCTTTGAATTGTGGCTCCATGCTTCAAGCATTTGCACTACAAAATGTTCTTGCCGAGAAATACGGTGCTGAAGTGGAAATTATTAACTATTCTAACTGGGGACAGAGAAATTATTATGCCAACTGGGACTGGTTTCTTCGCCCAGCAGTCCTAAGGAGCAACATTAAAGCGCTTTTTCATTACGATGCAATTGAGAAAATGAGAACTGATTACCTTGAATTTGAGAATCAGTATTTAAATCTGACACCTAAGCTGATGAAACATAAACATGAGTTAAACGGAATTGACAAGAATTATGATATCGTGGTTGCAGGTGGCGACCAGGTGTGGAATGTCAGATGTAGAGATGCAGATGACGCTTATTTTTTGTCATTTGTAAAGAATGCAAAAAAAGTGGCCTATTCTCCTAGTCTGGGCGCAAGAAATATTAATACAGAGTGCATAAACCCGGGAAAATACGCAAAATTGGTGAAAGACTTTGATTATTTATCTGTGAGAGAAGATAATGGGCAGAAATGGTTGAAGGAACTTACCGGTATTGAGGTACCGATTGTGGCAGACCCGACAGTGCTATTGACGGGTAACGAATGGTGTGAAAAACTGAATATTCCTGAAGTAGATGGGGATTTTATCTTATATTATGCATTCTATTATTCTAACGAGGAGAATAATAAAATTCTCAAAGAAGTAAGTGAAAAATACAATATGCCCATTTATATTATTGATGGTAAGCAGTGGACGATAAATAAATTAGATCAGTATGGCATACGGCTGTGGGAGAAGAGCGGACCTATTGGTTTCTTGACATTAATGCGCAATGCGAAAATGGTGCTTGTTCAATCTTTTCATGGAATTGTTTTTTCGGCGCTTTTTCATAAAACATTCTGGTCTTTGAGAAATACTGTTATAAAAAACAAGAATGATGATCGTGCAAAAGTGATTCTGCGACAAACAGGTTTAGAGAAAAGAGCAATCCGATATACGGATTTGCTTACTCAGAATTTGTTAGAGCCGGTTGATTATACACAGGTGGATATAAATTCACAGAAAATGAGAGAAGAAGCGTATTCTTATATTGAACGCTTCTTGAATGAGTGATTGTTATGTGTAAAATATCTGTTATTGTACCTGTCTATAATATAGATCAGTATTTGGATAGATGCGTTTCCTCTATCATCAGTCAATCCTGCTTTGAGCAACTGGAAGTTATACTTGTGAACGATGGAAGTACTGATAAAAGTCCAGATAAATGTCAGGAATACGCTAAGAAATATAGCAATATTGTGGTTATTAACAAGGATAATGGTGGTGTTTCATCTGCTAGAAATGCTGGAATTTCTGCTGCGCACGGACAATATATTGCCTTTGTTGATGGTGATGACTATGTTGCTACTGATTTTTTTCAGGAAATGTTGGATGCAATTATATATAGTCAGTCTGATTTAGTTATATTTGACTACTATGTTGTTTACAACGGAGATTCTAAAAAGGCATACAGAGGTGAAATTCAAGAAAATTATTTTACATCGGACGGTGCCATGCGAGAATTTTTAAAAGGTGGAGCAATTGGTATTAATCTATTTGATAAGCTGTATGTGACCAGAATCGTAAAGCAAATTGCCTTTGATCCTAGTATCAGAATTGGTGAAGACCTATATTTTATTTTTCAATACTTACAGAAGATTGAAAAATGCTATGGGGTTTATAAACCGGGATATTATTATGTCCAGAGAGAAGGATCCGCTATGAAATCACAATTTGCGGAAAAAAATTTTGATGCAATCATAGTAGCGGAACGTATTATGTTATGGGCGAAAAAAAATCATTTGGAATATATGGAATTGGCAGAAGCTCATTACATTCATGTGGCCTATAAAACAGTAGAGCGTGCGCTGAAGAGCAGAGATTATGCTGCTTATAAAGAACAAATTGATGACTTATATTGTAAAATAAAACATTATCGGCTGAGGCAGGCCTATAATAATTTGTCTCGGAAGCAGTTCGTTGGATTTTTGTTGATGAAGTTATCTCCGAAGGCTTATATATTAGTATGCAAAGTAATGAAAATATAGGGAAACTCTGATAAAACAATTAGAGCTGTCGGTGAGAGATTTCCTCCCTCTAAATGTTTAGAAAAGTGAGGAAGGCTGTTTATACATTGATTATTTTTAAACTGCGCTAAGTGAGGAAAAATTCTTTTACCCGACCGCAGCTGTTTTATTATGAGATCTCGTAGGAGGGAAGATATGGTACGTATTTCACCAGCAAGATTTCAGGCGTTTCTTTTAGCAATAATCTGTTGTAGTGGCTTTTCTTTTTTAATGCCACTCAGAATATATCTGATTTGCTTGTTTTTAGGCTTTACAATTTTCCAAAACCTGGAAGGATCAAATATGCACCTGGCAAGGCAACCGCTGATGTATGCGTTGCTTGCATTTATATGTGTTATTTTAGCTGGAGCGGTTAATTCATATGATAGAGGTGAAACTTTAAAATATGCCATAACATTTTTTGCTGGAGCATGTATGGTATTTTTAAGAAATAGTGATAACTTTTATTCTTATAGTGTGGAATATACGGAAATAGGATGCAGATGTGTGGCTATTTCTATTTGTATACAGATAGTCTTGCCTACTATTTATCGAGATCACTTGAATTTTTTGATAAGAGGCGGAGCAGGTGCTGTTTCAAGATTAAATAATGAATTGTCGCAGCATATATATTCGGGCATTGTCGGAGAAAAAGGAGAAGCTGCCTTTTTAATGGTCTTGGCAATTGTTTTACTTCTGTCGAGATGCACATATACTAAGAAAATCGAAAAAAAAGATTTTAAATGGTTGATTATTTATTTAGTTGCCTTGATTTTACCTGCGAAAAGAATGTTATTTGCAGTTGGAATTCTTCTAATTATGCTTTATATCGTTTTTTGGACAAAAGGATCAAAAAAAGTAATTGCGTTGGGATCTTTTGGTATATTGGGTATTCTTGGTTTTATCAGTATGATGGTAATTCCATCGCTTAATACATTGTTGAATCGATTCACATCATTCGAAGGTGATGATACTGCCAATGGTCGTGTTTATCTCTGGGCTCATGCATTACGCATGTTTAGAGAACGACCGTTTTTAGGATATGGCTACGGAAGCTACAATAAATATGCATCTAACCAAGGCGTCATTCTTACGAAAAGTAGAGTTTGGGAATCTCATGCTCACAGCATTTATTATCAAATGTTGGGGGAGATAGGGATTATAGGTTTGAGTGTGTTTATCATCCTTAATCTGACTGCAATAGCAATGGCAATTTATTTATATAAAAGGAGAAACAGGCTAAGCAGAAGAGGATGTGGATATCTGTTCATCGGAATTAATATTGTAGTCTTTGTACTTGTTTATGGACTTACGGGCAATATTATTTATTATACAAACCAAATAATGGTCTATTTATGGGGACTTGGCCTACTAGCCTATGCATATAAGCGTGGCTTTATAGCGGAGGTAGAGAAGTGAAGAAAGTTGGAATCGTAACCTTTCATACAGCACTTAATTATGGTGCTATTATGCAAACATATGCATTACAAACATTTTTAAATAGCATTGGCATAGAGAACACAGTGATAGATTACAGAAGTGATTTTATTCAGAAATGTTATCGCCCTTTTTTTATTGCAGACGGCAAAGTGTTCAATGCCATAGTACGTGGCATTTGTTTTGGAAAAAATATTAGAAAACGCAAAAAAGGTTTTGCGGAATTCACAAATAAATATTTATGCTGTAGTAAACCCTATTTCACATCAGATGAGATAAAAGCCGATAGAGATGAATACAGTTTTTATATTTCCGGAAGTGATCAGGTATGGAGCCCAATTAGTGCAGGATTCGATCCGGTATACTTTTTGCCTTTTGCGAGAGACGAACAGAAACTTTCCTACGCTGCAAGTATCGGTTCGACGGAATTGAATACGGATATCAAGAAGGAGCTGTTTAGCCGACTGAATGGTTTTCAAGTTCTATCAGTTAGGGAGGAATCTGCAAAAAAACTTCTTATGGATGCGGATACCAATAGAGAGATTTATGTGCATCCAGATCCGACATTATTGATTCCTCGGGAGCAGTGGTTGAAGATTGCTAGCGATCCTGTGGTGAAAGAAAAATATGTTCTTGTTTTTAATGTTGAAAAGCCTATTCATGACATTACATATGCAAAGAAATTGGCTACTGAAAAAAATATGAAGGTTGTCTATTTGAATGACAGAACTATCAGGAAAGACCCCGACATCACCTACATTGAAGCACCATCACCTGATGAGTTTTTGAGTTTATTTGCAAATGCAAGTGCAATTGTTACTAACTCTTTCCATGGAACAGTTTTTTCAATTATCTTTCAGAAAGAATTTTACGTTGAATTGGATAATAGAAAACAGAGAAATATTCGTGTGGAAAGTTTGCTGACGCAGTTGGAAATTCCAACAAGAAGTATATCAGAAGCACAGAGCGCTACTGAAATCAATTGGGACAATGTGGAAAGAATTCTTCGCGGAAAACGAGAAAATGTAGAGAAATACTTTAATGCAATGTTCGGACAAAAAAATAAACATGAATAAGCCAATTGTAGATGCATTAAAGAATTTAGGTAATCGAAGGAAGATTTTTATTAAGAACTTAAAGAACCTGCACGATTTTTTTGATAGAATATTAAAGCTACTGGCAATATTTATTAATAGATGAAGCAGGGGGATAACGGTTATACCTAAAGTAATGAATCTAGTAGAAGGGAGAAAAGAGCATAGGCTCTTGTAGAGAAATGGGAACCCTTAAGAAAAATTTTTTATATAATGTATTGTATCAAATATTGCTTGTAATACTACCGCTAGTTACAGCACCGTATATTTCACGAACATTAGGCGCAACGGCTGTAGGTGTATACTCTTATACTTATTCGGTTGCATACTACTTTCTGCTTTTTGCAATGCTTGGAATTGGAAACCATGGCAATCGAAGTGTGGCTGCTGTAAGAGATAATAAAGAAAAATTAAATAAGACTTTTAGTAGTATTTATTCTTTGCAAGTTATAACATTTTCGATAGCAATAATTGCATATGCAATTTATCTTTTTTTGTTTGTTAAAGATAATAAACTGATTGTGCTTCTCCAGTTAATCTATGTTACATCGGGATTGTTTGATATTGGTTGGCTGTTTTTTGGATTGGAACAGTTTAAATTGACGGTTGCAAGAAATACTTTAATAAAAATTTCCACGGTTATTTTTATGTTTGTTTTTGTTCATAAGCCTAGCGACTTGTGGAAATATACATTAATTATGTCTGCTGGAACACTGTTCAGTCAAGCATACTTGTGGTTTTATGTCAAGAAATTTGTTTCATTTAAGAGGTGTAGTGTTAAAGAAATCGCTTGTAATATTAAACCAGTCTTGATTCTATTCGTTCCGGTTTTAGCATACAGTATCTATAAGGTTATGGATAAAATTATGCTAGGTAATATGTCAAGTTATGATCAGGTGGGCTTTTATAATAACGCAGAAAAAATTATTAATATTCCGATGGGAATAATTACTGCATTAGGCACTGTTATGTTACCTAGAATGTCTAATATTGTAGCAAACGGAGATAAAAAAAGGGTAGATGATTACATCAGAATATCTGCTAAACTCGTAACACTATTATCATCGGCAATTGCTTTTGGATTGATGGGAGTTAGTAGCGTTTTGGCACCTGTTTTTTTTGGTGATGAATTCATTGCTTGTGGAGATATAATGAGGTTATTATCCGTTACAGTTTTCTTTATTGCTTGGGCAAATGTGATACGAACGCAGTATTTAATACCCAATAAAAGAGACAGCATTTATTTGACGTCAACTATGGTAGGGGCGATATTGAACCTTATTATTAACTGGATGCTAATCCCTAAATATCAAGCGAATGGAGCGGCTTTTGGTACAATTGTTGCGGAATTCTCTGTAATGTTGGTACAGGTGATTGCAGTAAAAAATGAACTACCAATGCGCAAGTATATTATGTCATATTCTCCCATACTGGTTATAGGATTCATCATGGCAGTATTAGTGGATAGGATTGGAGTTAAATTAGGTGTAAGTATTTCAACCCTTGCGCTTCAAATTCTTGCTGGAGGCTTCTTTTTTTGTATAGCGACAATAGCGTATTTGCGAATTAGCAACGATGAATTGTGGAGACTAGGAATTAATTCGATTTCAAAAAGAAAAAAGAATAGTTCGAGATAATTATTTTGTTAATGAAATTGCTCATAAAAATAATTAAGATTGATGTTATTCAAGCAAAAAAGCAATTTTTGGAATTTGAATAGTATTGAAACTTGTATGTGTTTTACACGTTTTTATATAAAGGGGGAACATCATGCAAACAGATATTGAGTTGATTAATACAGAGGTATATGCTGGGCGGTTAAAAGATAAGAAAGACCTAAATAATAGTTCCTCTGGTGGAGCATTTACAGCACTTTCGGATTTTTTTCTGAAAAATGGAAATGCAGTGGTGGCAGTAGTCTATAATTATGCAACTCATACTGCAGAATTTCAGATGATTCTAGATGAAAAGCAGCGTGAAAGAGCAAAAGGTTCAAAATATATGCAGAGCAAACCTGGTGATATTTACCGGGAAGCCTATCACTGGCTAATGGAAAATCCGAAGAAAGAACTACTCTTTGTTGGTATGGGATGTCAATCAGATGGATTTCGAAAGTTCAGTGAAATGAAAAGAATCCGGGAGCGAGTGTATGTAGTAGATATTATCTGTCATGGTTCTCCAAGTCCAAAACTGTGGAGAGAATATGCAGAGTCCATCCAGAAGAGCGCTGGAAAAATAACATATCTCACATTTAAAGATAAGCGAAAAGGTTGGAAATCTCCAACAGCTTATGTAAAGATCAATGGGGGAGAGAAGTCGATTAAAGACTATGTTAAGGTGTTTTATAATAGGTGCGCGTTGCGGCCGTCTTGCTATGAATGTCTTTATGCGACCACAGAAAGAAAAACAGATTTGACTATAGGCGACTTCTGGCATATCGAGGAGACTATTCCGGATTTCTATGACCCTAATGGTAATTCGTTGTTCTTGATTCATACGAACCGTGGAGAAGAACTGTTTGAAAAAATTCGTAGTGATTTGGATTATAGATTAAGTAATACAACACAATGCTGGCAAGCAAATCTTGAAGCTCCGACCCAAAAGTCTGAACAAAGAGAAGAATTCTGGAGCGATTACAAAAAGAAAGGAATTGATTTCGTGATGAAGAAATATGGAACAGTTCCAGTGCAAACAAAAATAAAGAATAAAATCCTCAAGATTTTCAAGGGGGGGGGTACACAGAAAGTAGTACCTGTTATGCTGATTGCTCCGAAAGGAGGGCGGCATAATGAACTGGAAGCAGCCTAAAGTATACGCAGTAAAACATAAGGATGAAGCAACAAGAGCAGCTTCCAGGTCTGGTGGCATTTTTACAGCTCTGTCAGATCGGGTTCTATCTGATGGTGGAGTTGTCTACGGATGTATTTTGACAGATGATTTTAGTGCTGTACATATTCGCGCTGAAAATACGGAAGAACGCAATCGAATGCGAGAATCAAAATATATCCAGAGTAAGCTGGGAAATACATTTAAGAATGTTAAATTGGATCTCGACACGGGGAAAAGAGTGTTATTCTCAGGAACTTCCTGTCAGGTAGCTGGTCTGAAAAGATACCTTGGGAAAGAGTATAATAACCTGTTCTGTGTGGACATTGTATGTCACGGTGTGCCAAGTAAAAAGGTATGGAATGCATATCTACGTTGGCAAGAAGAGAAAAACCATTCAAAAGTTGTGAAAGTTGATTTTCGCAATAAAAGAGATTTTGGGTGGCACGACCATGTGGAAACACTCTATTTTAAAAATGGAAAATCATCAAATAGCTATGTTTTCAGAAATCTTTTTTATGGGCATACAGTTCTGCGACCAAGTTGTTATGAATGCCCCTATAAGTCTGTAATACATCCAGGAGATATTACAATTGCAGATTACTGGGGAATCGAGAAAGCCGCACCAGAGTTTGATGATAACAAGGGCGTTTCATTGGTGCTAGTAAATAATGAGGCTGGAGAAAAAATCTTTGAAAAAGTAAAAAAGAGACTGATTTGGAAGCAGACAAAGCTAGAGGACAGTATGCAGCCGCCTCTTAAAGCTCCATTTCCAAAACCAGATAATAGAGAGCAGTTCTGGAGTGACTTTGAAAATAAATCGTTTGAGTATGTTGCCAAGAAATACGGTGGCATCGGACTAAAAAATGATGCTAAGTTGCTTTTGAGAAAGATTAAGAGAAAAATTAAAAAGTTGGTGGTAAAAGGTGGAAAGAGAGATTCCAATATTATATAAAAGAAAAGAAGAATGCTGTGGATGTACGGCTTGTTATGCCATCTGTCCGAAAGAGGCTATTTCTATGGTCGAGGACGAAGAAGGCTTTGAATATCCACAAATTGATGAAAGTAAATGCGTGCGGTGCTACCAATGTATTAAAGTATGTCCGATAAAAGCAGCACGAGCACAGTAAGGAGAGAGTTATGAAAACAACATTGCTTATCATGGCGGCCGGTATCGGTAGCCGCTTCGGAACAGGAATCAAGCAGTTGGAGCCGGTAGATGCTTCTAACCATATTATCATGGATTACTCGATTCATGATGCAATCGAGGCTGGCTTCAATCATGTGGTATTTATCATCCGCAAGGATATCGAGAAGGAGTTCAAAGAGGTCATTGGTGATCGCATTGCCTCCATTTGCTCCTCTCACAACGTAACTGTAGACTACGCTTTCCAGGATATCAACGACATTCCGGGAACTCTGCCAGAAGACCGGACAAAGCCGTGGGGAACCGGTCAGGCTGTGCTTGCAGCGAAGAAGGTCATCAAGACTCCGTTTATCGTCATCAACGCAGACGATTACTATGGCAAGGAAGGTTTCAAAGCCGTACATGAGTATCTGGTGAATGGTGGCAAGACAGAGCAGGAAGTGACCGAAGAACTGGCAGGTGTTATCTTCCGAAATCCTGTCACACAGGCGTGGGTGACGGCGGACGAATATCTGTCCGGCAACGTCCGGGAAAAGCTGGCAACGGCAGAAACCTTTGCTGCAAACCACCCGGAGTATCAGGTCAATGTCGAGTATCTCAAGCGGGTACAGCCGAAAGATTTGAATGCTTCGGAGATTGAAGTGCGGCTTGGTGCAAACTGGATCAAGGCAGAGTACATTACGGACTTCATGGAGCGGGTGTTCAAAACGCCGAGTTACTATATCGGAAGTTCCATCAAGGCAACCTATTCGGAGATCAGCGGTGCATGGAATATCAGCGGCAAGTCGCTTGACCGGAGTAATCCCCGTGTGACGAACACCTATGGCACAATGCGGGTCAACGGCTATCGACTGCTGGAAGATGCGCTGAATCTCCGGGATACCAAAATTTACGATACCATCTATGAGGATGGAAAAGAAAGGAGAGTGCTGAACAAAAAAGAAACCATGCTTGCGCAGCAGGCACAGGAAGCGATTCGGGATGCGTTCAAGCAGTGGATTTTCAAGGATTTAGACCGAAGAGAGGAACTTTGCAAGGTCTACAATGAGCGGTTCAATGCGATTCGTCCCCGTGAATACGATGGCAGTCACATCAAGTTCGTGGGCATGACCCCGGAAATCAGCCTGATGCCGCACCAGAAAAATGCAGTGGCGCATATCCTGTATGGCAATAATACGCTACTGGCGCATTGTGTGGGTGCTGGCAAGACCTTCCAGATGATCGCTGCCGGCATGGAAAGCCGCCGTCTGGGTCTGGCGCAGAAGAATCTTTATGTTGTGCCGAACCATCTGACGGAGCAGTGGGGCGCGGATTTCCTGCGGCTGTATCCGAATGCCAATGTGCTGGTGGCAACGAAAAAGGATTTTGAGCCAGCCAACCGGAAAAAGTTCTGTTCCCGAATCGCCACAGGTGATTACGATGCTATCATCATCGGGCATTCGCAGTTTGAGCGGATTCCGCTTTCCCCGGAACGGCAGAAATCCATGATTGAGCGGCAGATTCAGGACATCACCTTTGCGATTGCAGAAGCAAAGGCAGAGGACGATGGCAAGAGTTTCACGGTCAAGCAGATGGAGAAAACGAAGAAAACCTTGCAGGCAAAACTCCAGAAGTTGAACGACCAGAGCCGCAAGGATGATGTAGTCACATTTGAGCAGCTTGGTGTTGACCGCCTGTTTGTAGACGAGAGCCATTTCTATAAAAATATGTTCCTCTACACAAAAATGCGGAATATCGCTGGTATTGCTCAGACCGATGCGCAGAAATCCTCGGATATGTTTGCAAAGTGCCAGTATCTTGATGAAATCACTGGCGGCAAGGGTGTGACCTTTGCAACAGGTACGCCTGTATCGAACAGCATGGTAGAGCTGTATACCATTATGCGCTACTTGCAGTATGACACCTTGCAGAAACTTCATCTTGGACATTTCGATAGCTGGGCGGCTTCGTTTGGCGAAACCGTAACGGCAATCGAATTGTCCCCAGAGGGAACGGGCTACCGCGCAAAGACGCGGTTCGCCCGTTTTTTCAATCTCCCTGAATTGATTTCACTGTTCAAGGAGTCCGCAGACGTACAGACGGCAGATATGCTGAATCTGCCTGTGCCAGAAGCAGAGTACATCAATGAGGTGCTGAAACCCAGTGAAACGCAGCAGGAAATGGTGAGCAGCTTTGCCGACCGTGCAGAGCGTGTGCGGAACGGAAATGTCGATCCGAGAAACGATAATATGCTCAAAATCACGAACGACGGCAGAAAGCTGGCCTTGGATCAGCGGCTTATCAATGACCTGCTGCCGGATGAGCCGGAAAGTAAGGTCAACCTCTGCGTGGAGAATGCCTATCAGGTATGGGAAGAATCCACGCTCGACAAATCCACCCAGTTGATTTTCTGCGACTTATCGACCCCGAAAGCAGACGGAACATTCAATGTGTACGATGATGTCCGGGAAAAACTGGTGGCAAAGGGAATCCCCCGTGAGGAGATTGCTTTTATCCATGAGGCAAATACCGAAACCAAAAAGGCAGAACTGTTTGCAAAGGTGCGCTCCGGTCAGGTGCGTATCCTGCTTGGTTCGACCCCGAAACTTGGTGCTGGTACAAACATTCAGGACAGACTGATCGCCCTGCATCATCTGGACTGCCCGTGGAAGCCCTCTGATCTGGAACAGCAGGAAGGACGCATTCTTCGTCAGGGAAACCGCAACCAGAAAGTGAAGATTTTCCGTTACGTCACAGAGAATACGTTCGATTCGTATATGTGGCAAATTCTGGAAAATAAACAGAAGTTCATCTCGCAGATCATGACCTCGAAATCTCCTGTTCGTGCCTGCGATGATGTGGACGATACCGCGCTGACCTATGCAGAAATCAAAGCATTGGCAACGGGAAATCCCTACATCAAGGAAAAGATGGATTTGGATATTCAGGTCAGCAAGCTGAAGCTGATGCGGGCCAACCACACCAGCCAGATTTACAGCCTGGAATCGGATATTGCACGGCGGTATCCGGCAGAAATCACGGCAGCGAAAGAGCGCATAGCAGGTCTGAAAGCTGACCTTGCAGTGGCAAAGCCGTTGCTGGAACAGGACAAGGAGAAGTTCTCCATCACGGTGGAGGACAGGGTTTATACAGACCGCAAGGAAGCAGGCTCGGCAATTCTTGCAGCCTGTGCCGCAATGAAGATCGCTAAGACAGAGGGGCAAATCGCAGATTTGGGAGGGTTTGCAATCAGTTCCCGGTTTGATGCGTTCGCCCAGACATTCAAGCTGACCATCAAGCGGCAGAGCAGTTATACGATTGAACTTGGCAGTGATCCGGCTGGCAATATCCAGCGTATTCTCAATGCGCTGGCATCTATCGAAAAGACACTGCCGCAGGTGGAGCGCAGATTGGAAACCTTACAGCAGCAGTTGGCAGAAGCAAAGGAAGAAGTGCAGCGTCCGTTCCCGCAGGAGGCGGAATTAAACGAAAAATCTGCACGGCTTGCAGAATTGAATGCCCTGCTGGATATGGACGAAAAGGGGGATGATGCGGCTCTTGGCATGGATGAGGAAGTAACGGATAGCGAACTTCCTGCGCCGAAACGTGAGATTGAGCGGAGTGCAGACAGCGTAAAACGTCCGTCGATCCTTGCACAGCTTCACGAAAAGCAGGCAGAACGCATGGCAGAGCCGAAACCGCAGAAAAAGAAAAGTCACGATATGGAACTATAACTGAGAATGCCCCGTCAGATCTCCGAAAGGGAATCTGATGGGGCAGATTTTGTAAAGGAGGGCATGAATGGCAGATAAGCGGGCAGACCAGCTCAAAGAAATCACGGAACGGTTGGAACAGGGCGTAAAGGACATTTTTACTTCGGAAATGTATACGAAGTACCTGCTTACAATGGCGAAATTCCACAATTACAGCTTCAATAATACGCTGCTGATCGCAATGCAGCGTCCAGATGCTACGTTGGTGGCTGGGTACAATGCCTGGAAAAATAAGTTTAACCGCTATGTGAAAAAGGGTGAAAAGGGCATCCAGATCATCGCGCCTGCCCCGGTAAAGGAACGGGAAGAGAGGGAGAAAATCGACAAGGACACCGGGCTTACGGTGCTGAATGAGAGCGGGGAGCCGGAAATCGAAGTGGTGGAGAGGGTGATTCCCCGGTTCCGGGTAACAACGGTTTTCGATTATGCCCAGACAGACGGAGAACCGCTGCCTACGCTGGAAGTGAATGAACTGACTGCCCGTGTCAAGGATTATACCCTGCTGAAAGAGGCAATCGAACAGGTATCTCCTGTGCCAATTCGTTTTGGAGAGATCGAGGGCAACGCAAAAGGTTATTACAGCCACATGGACAAAGAAATCTGTGTTCGTGCCGATATGGGTGAGAGCCAGACCATCAAGACGATGATCCATGAGGTTGCTCATGCCATGCTGCATGACAGCGACCAGATGAAACAGCGCGGTGAGGAAAAAGACCAGCTTACCAAAGAAACAGAAGCGGAAAGCATTGCATTTACGGTTTGCTCGGCACTTGGCATTGATACTTCGGACTACTCGTTCCCGTATGTAGCAAGCTGGGCAAGCGGCAAGGAACTGAAAGAATTGAAAGATTCGATGGATACGATTCGATTGACCGCTGCTGATTTTCTTGAAAAACTGGAAACGGCGGTGGCAGAAAGGAGTGTGGAGCGCATGACGGCGATGGAATATGCTGAAAAGCTGATTGCGGACAAGGAACGGGACAAAACCGTTTTTGACAACAGCCAGCGAAATCTCATTGTAAACTTTGCTTACAAGCTGGATGACCGGGCGGCAACGGAAGAACTTGCCAACAATCTGGCGGCTGCGGTTGCGGCTGAAAACACGGAAGAAATCAATCGCCTGATGTGGGAAGCAGAGGAGAAGATCGAAAGTCTGCCGGATGGCATGATCGGTCTTTCGGAAATGCACAAATATGGGTATCTGAAAGATGATGTTCTGCCGCTGACAAAGGAAGGTGCACGGGAGTGGCATCGGCTGGGCGAACGGATTTACCCGCTGTTTCAGGATGGCACGGCAGGAGATTTCGCCAGTCAGGAAGAGATCGAACAGCATGATGGCATTTTCGGAATCAAGGCTGACGCATGGAGTGCAATTTTGCTGGAAAAGAACGAAGAGTATCTGGAAGATGAGTATGCCCGCCCGGATGCCGCACTAACGGTGATAAGTCGGGAGCAGGCTCTGCGGCTGTTTGATGAGGGCAAGCAGATTTATCTTATCCGTATCAGCCCGTGGCCAGTTCTTGTCACAGGGCGTGAAGAAATCGAACGTGGAAGTGACTATTTCCAGATTGCTAAGGAAGATTTGGAAAAGGACAAGCAGAAAACAATGGAAAACGGCGAGAAAGCACCCGTTGAAAAGCTGGCGGCAGACCTTGATAATTTCGCCTTTGACTTCGATTTCTACCACTATAAAGATAGCGTGGAGGATCGGGAACAGGCAGTTGAAGCACTGAAAGAACAGATTCAGGCTGGGGATATTCAGCCGATCCGGGAATGGCTGCAAGTTGCAATGGAGGAATCAGAGGGAGAGCCCGCAGAAAAGGCGGCAGAGCTGATAACCCGGCTGGATGCGTTGGTCAAGGAGCAGAAGCTGCTTTCCGGCAGTGAAAAGCAGTTTGGCATCTACCAGATCACTGCCCGTGACCCGGAACACGACTATCGCTTTATGAATCTGGACTTTGTAAAACGGCATGGGATGGAAGTGAACCGTGCAGACTATGAGCTGGTCTATACCGAGCCTCTTACGGAAAAAGATACACTTGAAGCCATTTACGAACGCTTCAATATCCAGCGTCCAACGGATTTTACCGGGCATTCGCTTTCCGTCAGTGATGTTGTGGTGCTGAACGATGGCAAGTCAATCAAAGCCTGCTATGTGGACAGCATCGGCTTTGCAGAGCTGCCGGATTTTTTCAAGGAAAGAAAGATGGATTTGAAGAAAGAAACGATTCTGGATGAACAGTTGCAGGAAATTGAAATCTTTGATAAGCCCGGTCTTTTCAGCAACAGCAGACTGCGGGATGAGGATGTGCCGGATGGATTGTACCGCTATGACCTGCGCGGGTCGGACTATGATCCGGGGCAGCCGATTCTGGTGGAGAAAACAGTGATCGTAAACCATGCGGCATCTGTTCTGATGGCAGAGGAATTTGACCTTGGTGCAGACGGTCGGCTGGAACTGGGCGAAGAAGGTCTGAACTTTACGGGTGGATTGCTGACTGTCCGGGAATTTATGAAAGGGCAGGAAGAGAAAAACAATGGTCTGCTCCACGGCGATTCCGACCACATCACGGTCGAGGGTCACGTTGGCACATGGTATGTGGTAGACGAAACGGAGGTCGGCGGCGAAAAGTTCTTCCTGCTGGAGCACGAGGAATACGGGGATGAAGCTGCCTGCGTTGCGGTCAATGAACAGGGAAAACTTGTGGCAGAAGATTTGTGGAACGGCTTTGACGAGGACTTCCAAGATGCCGTAAAGGAGTATTTTGCAGAAAAGAATCCGGCATCCCAAAAAGAAGAACAGGCTGTTCCTGTGGTGGAGAAAAGCCGCACGGATGATTCGGACGTTCCGGTCTATTACGAATCTTTCGGCTATGCAGCAGAGAATGGCGAAGTGGATTTGTACCGCATTTCCAGACAGCTCAATGAAGAGTGCAGAAACGCCATTGAAGAAGCGATTGCAGACAATTTCGACGGAATGAACCTTGCAGACGATGCTACGAAATCCGTTGTTGAACAGTTCGGCATGGAGCGTATGGGCTATATTCTGGCGTATACGCTGAATTATAACAATCACGACGGAAGGTATTCGCACAGCAATAAGGAATGGGCAGACACCACCTGTAAAGGAGAACGCGGTAACAACATTCGTCCTGACTGGATCGTGCGCAGTCACCCGGCTGTGCTGAACGGATTTGTGGATATGTACCGCAAAGAACTTGAGGCTGAACAGCAGAGGGAGCCGGAAAAGCCTTTTGTGCAGCAGTTCTATGTTGTGACAGATTTGCAGACCAATCCGATGAAAATTGAGAAGTTCGGGGATCTCGATGATGCAATGTCCTGCTATCAGCAGGTTCCGAATTTTCATCTGAAAGCCCTTGGCGTAGAGAAAACGCCTGACCCACTTCCGGGCAGTCTGGACATTGTGCAGTGTAAGAACGGTATTGACACGATCGTAGAGGACTACAAGAAAGTTCCGGGCTGGGATAATCCATACATCCAGAACCATGTGGTCGCACTGGTGGCAGAAGCGTTGAAAGTGCAGGATGTGGCGGTAGCCTATGAAATCAACGATGGCTATTTTTACATCCAGACCAGCGAGGATGGCTACGACTATACCTTATATAATAAGGACTTCACGGTAATGGACGGCGGTATCATCGAAGTGGATGGATATAGACCCGTGCAGGAAATGATGGAAGAAGTTCTGGCAGAACACGGACACAGCGTTTCTGAGTGTGGTGTGATTAGTACTGCGTATCTTCAGGAACAGTCATACCGCGCAGAAACACAGCGGGCAGAAGCAATGAAAGAAAAGCTGGCAGCAGAGAAGCCTGCGCGGGAAGCGAACATCAGCTTTTATGTGGCAGAGTGTGCAGAGTTTCCGGTGATGGGAGAGTTCCATGACAATCTGACATTGGAGCAGGCATTGGAAATCTACGATAAGATTCCGACAGAGCGGATGAACGGAATCAAGAGCATTGGCTTTTCTCTTGAAGATGGAAGCATCTATTCGGGAATGTTTGACCTGATGGTAGGCGGAGAAGTGCAGGCAGAGGTTGTCAACCATATCCAGCATTACCGGGAAAGCCCGCTGGTGCAGAAAGCAATTTCGGATATGAAAACGCTTTTGGAAAAGCGGCAGGCAAGCAAGGAGTTGGAAGAACGCCCCAACACCCGGCAGTCTGTTCGTGAAGCGTTGAAGAATCGCAAAAAGGCGCAGGAGCAGCAGCCTCATCAGGAACAGGCAAAACCGAAGAAGGCAAAGAAGAAAGGAGAAATGGAACTGTGAGCAAGATGAAGTTTAATGCAGATGAGATGATGGTTATGGCAATGTTTGAGCAGCCGACACGGACGGAAACCATGAGATATATCGAGGAAGTTGTTCCGTTTGTGGAGGATGATGCCGAAGTCTTTCCTTTAGTAGCATCAACCATGAAAAAGATGCGCTCTATTTCAGACATGGAATTTTCAGAGCTTGACCTTAAACCGTATCTTCAGGATGTGGTGGCAAAATGAATATCAATCAGTATGCGGTCTATCAGCTGAAAGAAAGTGCAGAACTTGCTGCGTATCGGTCGCGCTCGTATCAGTATTTGGTGGAACAACATTTCCATATGACCGTACAAAATTATCAGCAGGCGTATTTTACAAAGTTGTTTACATCGGACACACCAGAGATGATTCGGAAACGGTTGGAAGAGCATCGACCGAAGAATTTCCGTGGCCGTCCATTTGGTGTCGGTGATGTGATTGTCATAAACCAACAGGGAGAAATCACGGCGTATTTTGTGGATAAGGACTCCCTTGTTGTGGTTGCTGGCTTTATCCGCAGTAGTAGTTCTGGCATTCTGGTTACACTTGACACGAAAAATCTTTTTATAGATGGATGTGCTGGAACGTGGATGGCAACCGAAGAATGCGTAGTAGAAAGCCAGCACTTTTTTCTGATGCAGCATGAAGTCTATAAGGAAAAAGCACCGAACGTGATTGTAGATGCTTCTGGAAAACTGGTTTCCACTGAAATCCGAAAAGGGTTGGATGAGGATGCCAGAAAAAAGATTCTGGATTATCTGCATCCACCGCTGATGGAAAAGCCGATGAACCAGAAGCCGTCACTACACCAGATGGAATATTATCAGAAGTTCTATGAGAACGGGGAATATGTTCGGGCCGTAGAATCAACTACGGAACAGAACTACAATATGATTGATGGCTGTGCCAACAATCTCCCTAAGCCCCGCATAATCAACGGACGGGAATCCGTTCTTGATAAATTGCGAATCAGGCAGATGGCACGGGAAAAGCAAAAGAGTAGCCAAGAGCAGTCGGCTGATATGGAACGGAACAGGAAGTGATCTGTTGTTGCCTGGATGCAGAGGGTTCCCTGCAAACAGGCGTTGGAAGAAATATTTCAGGATCGCTTTGTGGAATTACAAAATGGTTTCTTGAAATACAGGGACGCTTAAAGACTGAAAATAGTGCAAGAGCCACCATAGGCTTACCCAACAAAAGGGTAGCGTATGGTGGCTCTTTTTTGCTTAAAGGGTCTGTTCTGTGCGTTGAATGTGATCTCGAATGTGGTGCTGCCCCAAGATGCTGTCAACATTGGCACAGGCTGTTCGCAATTCTTTTTGATAATCTTTATAATAGGTGTAGGCGTCGTATTGAGCCGCTTTCAAGGCAAGTAATCGTTCTTTTTCAAGCTTCAAATCTTTCATCTTCGGAAGTGAGCCGTCTGGATTTTGTGCTTTCAGAATCTGGGCGGCTTTTTCGTGCTTCTCAATTTCATCAGCGTGATCCTTGCGAAATTTTCCTTTGAAGCGAGCTTTCAAAAATTCATTGTAGGTGGATTTTGTGGAAAGATACTGACCCAGATAGTGGATTTGCTCATTCACAGATTTGATTTGTGTTTCGGTGTCCTTTGTCTTTTGCCGTGCATCGTGCATCTGTAATGTGATGCTATCGTAGGTTGTCTGTAAATTTTCTCTGGTATCGAATCCGTTTTCCTGAATGTAAGCTACGGTCTTTGCCATCTGCTGAAGATTGGAAATTTTGACTTTTTGAGCATAGGCTCTGCTCTGTTGAGCCTTAATACAGTTCTGCAAGTCCACAACAAGACGCAGATCAGAGCGAATGAAGAGAATGGCAATCGGGTCTGCATGGTAATCGGGCATGGTCTGTCGTTGCTTTTCTTCTTGCTCAGCAGCAAGTGCATTGGCTTCAAAAAGATTGAGCAAATAATCTTTATCAAAATTTGTGCCTAAAGAGCGACCAGAAATGTACTTCTCTCGCTCTGGATGCAGATAGCTATATCTTCCCCGATTTTCTTTCACATGAATCTTATACTTTTCAAATAACTGGCTTTGAAAATCTTCAAACGAAATTGCGGAGGAAGAAATCTCTGAAACAGCATTCCGAACAAACTGCTTACGAGTCTGAAATGTTGTTTCCATTGGATTCATGCCATCAGCAATGATCTGTTCGTTTATATCTTCCAGCTCTTTCTGCCCTCGCTTTTGCAACCAGTATTCAGCTTCAGTAATTTTATGTTGAGCCGGAGAGAGAAGATCGACCTGATACAGATTTTCACGCTGGCATAGATTCATAAGTTCTTGCTGTAAGTATTTTAGATAATCTTTTGTCAGGTGATGTTTGTATCCTGCTTTGCAGTCAATGCTGCGTGTGGTGTATGACTGTGGCTCTATGTCCAGTTTCCGTAAGCTGTTGATTATGATATGAACATGGATGTTGCCACTGCCATTATGTCCATCCGTGTGAGTACAGACCAATGCTTGATGGCCGGGAAGATGATTCTTCACAAATTCAAGTCCCAGGGTTTGTGCTTTCTCGCCAGTAAGATGGTGTTCGTCTTTATCGCGCGGATCAAAACTGATGATATAGTGATGGGACTTGACTTCGTCGTATCGGTAGTTTTTTCGATACTGGTCATTGAGCATTTCGCACTCAAGATCAAAGGTGTCGGGATTGCAGTTTACTCCATTCATGTGAAATTCGCTGCGGAGCATCATGCTCCCGTTTTCATCAAGGAGCGGTTTTAAGTGTCGTTCATCATGCTGATATTTCAAATAGCAGACTGCCGCACTGTAATCAGCGTTTTTTATTGCGATGTGTTTTAACACGGCCATGATAGGTTCCCCCTAATTTGATTGCTTCCTGCCGAAGCTGCCATAATGCAGTGAGATGGCGGTTGATCTCGTCCTGCATTGACTTGGAATAGAAACCGCCAGAGTGGAAGTATTGGGCAATCTGATTTAGGTTGTTGCCGATGGCAGAATACTCAGCAATCAGTTTTTGAAGTTCGGGAAGTTCTGCAGTGATGTTGTAGTGGACTTCGATGCGTTCGTCCAGCGCACTCTTCCTGACATAAACGGCAACCGGATAGCCTGCCTGTTCAGCAGAAATGGAAATAGAAGCATACTCTGCATCTGTAAAACGTACCATTACGTTATTTGTTCTTTTTATCTGCTCGCACTTTTTTCTTCTGCCCATAGATAGAAACTCCCTTCAAATTTATTTGCGAAGCAAATCCCGACAAGCCGTAGGCGGTCGGCTGCGACCACTTTAGTGGAAGCCAAATAGCCAAAATCAGAGATTTTGTGCGTACCGAGGGAATGGGGAAGCGGAATCCCCATCAAGATTGCCGGTAACGAAAAATCACGAAAGTGAATTTTGAGTTACTCCAGGCGAATCTTGCCCTACTTACGGTGAAGCCGTTGCCTTACGCATTTTTCGGGTTCTTCTATCTTTAGAATCGGGCAGAGCGTGTTTCGCAAGGTGTTTTTGAAAAAAGACAAAAAATTTTTGAAATACCTTGCGAAATGGCCTTTCTCCAATTCTATAAGTGAAAGAGGCTGACACACCACCCCAAAAACAGAAAGGAATGAGTGAATGACCGAAACAACTGCACGAACCTATCACACCATGGAAAGCCTGCGCCAGATGGCACAGACCGATCTCCGTAATGTGAACCGCAAGGAACTGGTAGACATCAACGAAGTGGAAATTAGAAAAGACTTGTCGCAGCGGGAGCGGATGGTCGATTTCATTTCGCAGATCAAGAACCCTTATTGCTATCTCGACAAGGGCATGGTAGTGAAGATCAGCTTTGCGGGAGAGAACCGATTAGAGGACACACTGAAAAAATGCGCACGGACGCATCGGAGATAAAAAAGAAGAAAGCAGAAGAAAATTTACACTTTAGCACATTAAAGCGTTGACATGGACCGCGAAATATGAGATAATGGCTTTGGGTCAAAACAGAATATGCTAACTAAAGCCGATAATTTTCTTGGTTTATTGTCAGAACGACAAATAGATTAAGGAGGTTATCGGCTTTTTATGTTTTTTCAGGAAAATGGACAATATCGCTGTGCTGTGTATCTTCGATTGTCACGTTCGGACGGCGATCAGCAGGAAAGCAACAGCATCAAAAATCAAAGAGCTTTACTGAATGATTATCTGGGAAAGCACCCGGAACTGCATAAGGTCGATGAGTATGTAGACGATGGATACAGTGGTACGAATTTTGAACGCCCGGATTTCAAACGGATGATACAGGACATTGAGAATCGGAAAATCAACTGTATTATCGTCAAGGACTTATCACGATTCGGCAGAAACTACATTGAAACAGGACGTTATCTGGAAAGAATCTTTCCATTTATGGGAGTCCGGTTCATCGCCATCAACGATCATTATGACAGTGCGGAAGAAAACGATGATAAGGGACGTATCCTGATTCCGTTCAACAATCTTATCAACGATACCTATTGCCGTGACATTTCGATGCGTGTCAGAAGTCACTTGGATGTGAAACGGAAAGAAGGTCAGTTCATTGGCAGCTTTGCAGGATACGGGTATCAGAAAGACCCGAAAGACAAGAATCATCTGATTATAGATGAATACGCTGCGGGCATTGTGCAGGAAATATTCAAGCAGAAATTGAACGGAATGAGTTCACAGCGCATTGCCAGTCACTTGAACGAACTGGGTGTCCTGCCGCCAAACGAGTATAAGAGAGCCAATGGATTCAACTATACCTGCGGTTTTCAGGCTGGGCTGAATCAGAAGTGGACAGTGGTTTCCGTCAATCGTATTTTGAAAAATGAATCCTATACGGGAACATTGATTCAGGGTAAACGCAGGAAAATCAATTACAAAGTAAAAAAGAGCCATGATGTTGGAAGTGAAAACTGGATTCGGGTGGAAGATGCGATGATGTTGTCAGTCGGGAAGAGTACGGAGAAATGAATACTCGCTTTGCGCAGAAGATAAAAGAGGCACAGGATAAGATTCCGTTTGCCATTGAAGCACTGCAGAGGACGTTCTATCCGCTTGGTATCCAATTTGCAGTTGTGGAAGATGACTTTTGCAGCATAGACAAAACTGCCGAAGAGGTTGCAGAGTATTTCAATGGAAAGACCATTGATAAGATTCGTTCGGAATTTATTACCAATCGCCAGAATCACTTTGAAGAAGGTACATTGACCCATCGACAGGCTAAATATGGTTATGCGCTGTCGGAAGATCGCAGAAGCCTTGTTCTTAATCCTGAAAGCGCACAGGTTGTAAAGCTGATTTTTCAGATGTATCTGGAAGATATGAAAATCCCGGAAATCGCAAGAGCATTGGATGTACAGGGCGTTCAAACACCGCAAGTCCAGATGGCAAAGAAAAAAAGATCAAGAACAAAAAATAAGTGGCAGGATTCAACAATTCGCTCGATTTTGAAAAATCCACTCTATATCGGAAAGTGTACGCTGACACTGGCAAAGGCAAAGCGAGAATTGGAGGTTCCGGCGATTGTTTCAAAGACGGAATTTCAGAAAGCTCAGAAAAAGTTGGAATCTACGAGGTTGCCTTCGAGAAAAAAGGCTCGAAAAAAACCAAATCTGCTCTTCAAAAAAATCTATGACAAGGAAAGTGGAAAAGGTCTGCTGTGCAGAACATCAGAAGATGAAAGCCAGCAAATCTATTCGTTTGACAAGGGGTATAGATGCTTCTCTGGAAAAGCCCCTTTCATCGAAAGCGAGAAAATCTTTCGAGAGATTCTTTCAGCTTTGGAAAAAGAAAAAATGCAAGCTGCGCATATTGATAGGGTGCTGGACTTGAATCCTGAGAAAGTCAAGCAGTGCATGGATGCTGGACTGTTGCAGTACAGAAAAAGAGCAAATGAGATCGTTGCGCACTTGATGGCCAAGGACGATGAACGAACAGCAGTTTATCGGCAATACGAGCAGGGATCAATTTTACTAGAACAGGTAGAGGAGTATGAACATCAGTATCAGGTGGCGGTCCAGAAGCAGGAAGCGGCTTTTAAAAAAGTAATGCTGGCTGTTAATGACATAGAAAAAGCATTTAGCCATGGAAATCCCTGGTTGATGAAGTTCCGAGCGATTTCAATTCCTGAAAAATTGGAGCGCACACATCTTAAAGAATGGCTTGACCATGTATGGATCGTAGATTTTGAACAGGTAGAAGTGATCCTACAAGAAAGTGAGTGGAAGAGATTCTTCCCGGAAGAATGGCTGAACAACGGAGAGGAAGATTGTAATGGCAAGAAAGAGTAGAAAGAATATGATGCCGCAGGCTGCTGTGCAGGAGGCCGTACAGCAAAACGAAAAAGAACTTCTGCGCACGGCAGCGTATGCGCGGCTGTCGGTTGAGAACGGCGGGCATGAAACAGAAGATTCCCTGCACACACAGATTTTGCAAATTCATAATTATATCAGGGAAAACCCGGAACTGACGCTGACCGATACCTATGCAGACAATGGTTTTACGGGAACACGTTTTGACCGACCAGAATTTGAGCGTATGATGCAGGATATACGGACAGGCAAAATTCAGTGCATCGTAGTGAAGGACTTATCTCGATTTGGTCGTGACTATATCGAAACGGGAAGCTATCTGGAAACTATTTTCCCGATGCTCCATGTTCGTTTTATCGCCATCAACGATGATTTTGACAACATCCGGCAGTCGGATGTGGATAGTCTTGCGGTTCCCATCAAGAACATGGTAAACAGCTTGTACGCGAAGGACATTTCAAAGAAAATCAGCCTTAGTTACCAGATGCGCCGCGAGAAGGGAATCCCTACATCGTGGTGTACACCGTATGGCTATCAGTTGAACCAACAGGGAAATAAGCTTGAAGCGACTGAGGATGCGAAGTGGGTCAAACTGATCTATCAATGGTATCTTGCAGGAGTGAGTACAAACGAAATTGCCCGCAGGTTGGAATTTTTAGAAGTAGCAAGGCCGAACGAACGGCTGAATCGCAAATTACATGAGGGAGATGACCCTACCTATAATAAATGGCACCCCAGTACGGTTCTTCGTATTTTAAACAGCAGTGCCTATATTGGAGAACTGGTATCTGGAAAAACGCAAACTGCATCATACAAAGGGATTGGCCTCCATCCAGTGGAAAAGAAGGAATGGCATATTGTTGAAAACGCGCATGAAGCAATCATTCTGAAATCGGATTTTGAAAAAGTGCAGGCACGGCGGGAACAGAATAAGGAAAAACGGGAAATGGCGATGGCTCGTTCCAAGGCAACCAGAGAAAAGTGTTATAACCATCTCTCAGGAATGGTTTACTGTGGCTGTTGCAGACGCAACATGACGTTTGAACGGAGAGTGCATGGTACGGTGAAAGAAACGCACTATGGAGTGTTCATTTGCAAAAGAAAGAAGAACACGACTCCCTGCGCCTATCATGCGGTGCCGGAGAAAATGCTGATGATGGTGGCGATGGATCAGATTCATCATCTGGTGTCTACCATGTGTGAAGAAGAAAAGCTGGTAAAAGACATGATGCGCAGCAGCAATCTGGATTCGGCTCGTTCCATCAAAATGAAAGAAAACTCTATCCTGTTTCGGATTCAGGAAGCTGAAGAACGGCGGTTGCGCTTATATGAGGACTATAAAGCTGAAATTCTGGACGAAGATGAATACAGTCAGCTAAAGGAACACTACATAGCAGAAAAGCAGCGGTTGGAACATGAACTGCAAAAGCAGCGTCAACGTGCATTGGAACTGGAAAAAAGAATCAAAATCTGCGATGCGCAGATGGAGCGGATGCGCGGGATTCTGAATCAAAATGAATTTGATGAAGAACTGGTGCATGAACTTATCAAGAGAATCTATGTAGGAATGGACAATTCTGTGGAGGTCGAATTTAAGTGTAGCGACCCCTATCAGGAAGTGCTTGCAATCATGTCGGAGGTTCAGAATGAATGATAAAATTGCAATCTATCTCCGCTTATCATTGGCAGACGGAGATTTGAAAAAAGGCAGCAAGGATGAAAGTAACAGCATTGAGAACCAACGGATGCTGCTCCACGATTACATTGGGAAGCAGGAAGATTTGTTTGGCGAGATTGTAGAATATGTAGATGATGGCTATACTGGAACAAATTTTAATCGTCCGGCTTTTCAGAAAATGATCGTGGATTTGAAGCAGGGCGATATAAAAGTCATCATGGTAAAGGATTTATCCCGCCTTGGTCGTGACTATATCGGTGTTGGCGATTACATTGAACAGATTTTTCCGTTGATGGGAGTTCGGTTTATTGCTGTGAATAATTCCTTTGACAGCATGAAACTGAACAACGGAACACCGGGAATCGAAGTGGCGGTCAGCAATCTGGTGAATAATATGTATAGCCGGGATATTGCGAAAAAGATTCGGGCTGCTCTGGAAACGAACTGGAAGAACGGGAAAGCCACCTGCACGAATGTCCCTTTTGGATATGTGTGGAACAAGAAAGGTGGGCAGCGGTGGGAGATTGACCCGGAGGCAGCACCCTGCGTGAAAAAAGTATTTGAATTAGCATTGTCCGGCCGCAATACAACGCAGATCGCCTACGGCATGAACGAATTAAATCTTCCTACGCCGGGATTGTATGCGAAACGAAAGAATCTGCTGATGGGCAGCAATCCTATTATTGCCCCGGACAGTGAAATGTTATGGAACGCGGCAATCGTGTGGAGAATCCTTAGACGGTATGAATACACTGGTGCGTTGGTTATGGGGAGAAGAAAGAAAATTGATGTGAATACTACCTCTGTTCGGACGCTCCCGGAGGATAAGTGGATCATCGCAGAAAACGCTCATGAGGCCATCGTGACAAAAGATGAATACTACCAGGCACAGAAAGCAATCCGTAACGTAACTCCAATTCAATATAAGGTGGATGATGATTTTGCGTTAAAAGGAAAAATCTGCTGCGGAAACTGTAATCGGCAGCTTCGCCACGAAAGGCAATATGGGGAAATGGTTTTCTATTGCGGCTATAAACGGTCAGCCGGAAAGTTCTCTAAATGCTACGGCGGCTATTACAGAGAATATTCGGTGAATGCAAAAGTGGCTCGTGCGATAAAAACAGTATTCTATGCGCTGGATGTGGTAAATCAGGGAATGCAGGAAAAGCAGTCTATCACGGTGCGCTGCGTGGACATTGAGGACTTGGAAAAGCAAGCAGAAGCCATTCGGGTAGAGCAAGTGATTCTGACCTCCAGATTGCAGGGAGAGCCAGAAAACTGATGCAGCGTCTCGGAATGTGGGCTTCAGTATATGATTGTGCCATTGTGCTGATTGGTCATCTCAATAAGAAAGAGGGAACGAAAGGTTTGTACCGAAGCCTTGGCAGCATAGATGTGGTTGCTGCTGCGCGAAGTGTTTTGCAGGTGGAGCGTGACCAGAAAGATACAGATATTCGTATTGTTCGGCAGATAAAAAACAGTTTGGCTCCGTCTGATGGAGAAATTCGGTTTTCTATAACAGCGGAGATGGGTTTTCAATGGTTGGAGTGCAAGAGCACATTCGTTTCATCGGAACAACCGAAAGTGCCGGAATTTGAGTCAAAAACAGAAAAGGCAGCATATCTGATAAAAAAGTTGCTTTCTGATGGCGATATGAGAGCAAGAGAAATCTATATGCGGATGAAAGATGAAGGAATCAGCCGCAGAACCGCAGAAAATACGAAGAAAGAACTCGGTATCCGAAGTTATCGGAAGATGCGACAGTGGTATTGGAGCATCCATACGGGAGAATGAGGAAAAGCACATGATTACCGGTGAAGTAGAAGCAGTAGACCGTAAGCAAAAAATCAGAGACCGCTATAAGGGCGTAGATATATCGGAATTGGAAGTCATTCCCGCCAAAATCATAGAGGATTTGGAAACAAGTTCTGTGATTCGGCGTGTGGCAGCATATATCCGTGTTTCCACGGATAATGATGAACAGACTTCTTCGTATGAACTTCAGAAAAACTATTATACGGATTATATTCAGGCACAGCCGGGATGGGTATTTGTTGGAATCTATGCGGATGAGGGCATCAGCGGCACATCTCTGGAACACCGAAAAGGGATGCAGCAGTTGATTGAGGACTGCAAGGCAGGCAAGATTGACCTTGTTCTTACAAAATCCATTGCCCGTTTTGCTCGAAATATCGTTGACTGCCTTTCTGTGATTGAACTTCTGAAAAATCTGAATCCGCCTGTGGGTGTGAAATTTGAAGCAGATAATATCTATACGCTGGACAGCAATGGACGCATGATTCTGACGATTCTGGCATCTGTGGCAGAGGAAGAATCGCATTCCAAATCTATCATTATGAACTGGTCGATTGATCGGCGGTTCAGCCGTGGCCTGTTCCTGACCCCTGCATTGCTTGGATACGATAAAGACGAGGAAGGCAACCTTGTAATTAACCCGGAGGAAGCACAGACGGTAAAGGTGATTTACTACCTGTACCTGAATGGATATTCGCTTACGGAGATTGCAACTCTTTTGATGGAGTATAGCCGTAAGACGAAGTTGGGACGTGTGGAGTGGAATCCCGGTACACTTGCAGGTGTTCTGGCAAATGAGCGCCATTGTGGTGATGTACTGGCAAGAAAGACCTTTACACCGAACTTTTTGACGCATAAATCAAAGAAAAACAACAATGATCGGACACAGTACAGGCAGAAGAATCACCATGAAGCCATTGTTTCCAGAGAAGTTTTTAATGCAGCCAATCATCTGCGGGCATCCCGCAATTATTCAAAGAAAGACAGACCCTTGCCCGTGTTGAGCGTGGTTGAAGATGGGATTTTGCGAGGATATGTGCCTTTTGATAAGGATTGGACAGGTTTTTCGGCAGAAGAATACAGGGAAGCCTCTGAAAGCGTGATGAAAGAACCGGATGTCACTGTTACTGCGGATGTGAAAAAGCGTCTTGATCTGACGGGCTATGAAATAGTCAGGGTACAGTATTTTTCTACTATGCAGAATCCGGCTATGACGATTTCTAATGGACGATTGCGCTTTAACACCGCTTGCTTGAAAAAGTTTGAAAATGTTGAATATGTGGAGCTGCTGCTAAATTCTGTTGAACGCTGCATTGCCATTCGCCCCTGTGACAAGAATAATCCAAACGCGATCCGTTGGGGCAGACTGAAAGAGGGACGTTGGTGTGCAAGCACTTTGGGCTGTCGTGGACTTGCAAAGACTTTATTTGACATTATGGAATGGGATGAGG
>OLOY01000325.1_pt1 | contig 41372 bp, 38 predicted proteins | sample 1672771 | NCBI WGS metagenome assembly OLOY01 (sample SAMEA3136722, study PRJEB25190) | human gut metagenome
TACCATTGTCCAATGAATACGTCTTGCCATTAATGACTTGAAGTCCATGCAACATCTGACCTTTTTCGTTATAGTACACCGTTCTGCCATCCTTCAGAGTGACAAAACCGGTCTGCATTGCACCATCACTGCCAAAGTAGTACCAATAGCCATTCATTAATTTTTCGCTGTTTTTCAGAACTGCTCCCGTACCATTGTCCAATGAATACGTCTTGCCATTAATGACTTGAAGTCCATGCAACATACCTTGACCATTACCATCATTATCAACATCATAGTAAACGGTACGTCCATCAGGTAACTTATACCAACCCTTAGCAACATTACCATCAGTAGTACTAAAGAAGTACCATTTACTACTGATATTTTGTTCACCATAAAGCATCTCACCAGTTGCATTATAGTAAACAGTACGATTATCACTAAGCTTTTGCCAACCCGTTAAGTTCTTACCATTTTGGTCTTTTAAGTACCAGTGACCGTTTGAGTAAACTTCAGTGGTCTTAGTGGCAGAAGTTGACGACTGGTCCGTAGTGGAGGCGGATGCTGCTGCGGTTGTCATTGAAACCGTGTCAGCTTCTACATTAGAACTAGTTTCAGACTTAGTATTACTCTGGTTGTCTTGAGTTGCCGATGCAGTACTCTGTTCAACAGTTTCAGCAGCCTTCGAAGCTTCAGTTGAAGCTTGACTAGCAGAATCAATTGCTTGATCAGTTAATGACGTTGCCTTCTGAGTCGTATTCGCAGCTGAAGTTGATTCATTAGCAGTAGTAGAAACAGCATCCTCAGATGCAGTAGCAACTTGTGAATCATTGGATACTGCAGTCGTAGTGGTCAAAGCAACCGTACTGTCATCACCACTATTATTATCGTTGCTTGTACCAGTATTGGTATTAGCAACAACTGCTTGATCACTATTGCTAGTTGCTGTACTGTTGTCAGCTTGAGCAACATTACCGCCAGCCATCAAACCAGCAGTTGCAGCTGCTGCAACCAACCACAGCTTGCCTTTTTTATACATTTTAAAGCGTGTCTTAACTTCAGGACTAGGTTTCGCCATCATTTTCTCCTCGCTACTAATTACTCGGTTTTTAAATTTTATTTCTTAGTTAATTTCTTGATTCTTAAAACTATTTAAAAGTTTATCATTGCTATCCTTTTCAATCAACGTGATTGAAAATATGATACATAAATGTCATATATTGGTTACATTTTGATAATACAAAAAACGCTAATCACCAAATACTGAGGTAAGATTAGCGTTTTTGATAATTTTTTTAATATTACAACTATATGTTAACGTTCGTCGTACATTTGAACGTTGTTGGCAACTTGATTTACATAGTCAGTACCATTGTTTTGGTTAGCTGTGTTAACCATGTCGGAAACCTGGTAAGGGTTCCACTGTTGGTTATTGTAAATGTAAACCGTGTCAGCAATTGGTGAGCCGTCTACATCTTTGCCTTGAGCGTAGTAGTTTACCCATTCACTTTCGTCAGGCTTTGCGCCGTAGATTTGGTAGTAAGTGTTGTTGGTACCATTTGGCAGAGGTGCCAAAACAGAACTTTCGTTCATTGCAGTTACAACCAGTGGACGATTTGCTTGAGGAGCTGCTTCGTTAGTTACGTAGTGGCTCGTGTACCATGCCAGCAAACCAGCCTTTTGCTGATCAGTCATCTGATCTTCATTCAGCTGAGCAGCTTGTGTCTCATTATTTTGAGCAATTGCTGGTTGCTGCGTAGTTGCAGCAGTACCAGAAGCTTGGGCTGTTTGGGTAGTTTCAGTGGTTGGTGCTACTGCTTGAGAATTTGTAGCTGTCTTTGATGATTGCGTTTCAGGCAAGGTAACCATTGCACTGCCGACTTTTAATGTATTAGTGGAGCTTGAAGCTTGGCCAGCCGATGCAGCACTGCTTGAAGCTGCAGTTAAAGTTTCATTTGCGGCAGTTTGACTAGCAGCGTTTTGTGATTCATTCTTTTGATCAGTAGTCTTCTTTTCACTAGCAGCTGCTTTTGCAGAGGTCTTGTGCTTATGAGAAGTACTTTGTTCAGTCCGTGTGCTGTCAGCGTTGCTCTTAGTAGACGTGGTCGTTGTCTTGGCCCCACAACCAGCCAACAGACCTGCAATTACCAAGCTGCTAAGCAAGATGTTCATGTTCTTCTTCATAAGCTTATCCCCCTTACTCTCTTTTGAATTATGCCTTGAAGTTTTTTGCTTATTAACTAAATTAGGTTTGTTACTTAAATATCATTTATGTAATATCCTTGTAACATTATTATAGCATACTCTTTATTTTTTCGTAACCTTTTTGCAAAACAAAATATTTAATAAGTCCACTAGCAAAGTATTGTAAGCGTTTAATCCTAACCATCAAAATCTATATTACGATTGTTACAAATAAAGAGGCTTTTGCTGTAAAAACAAAAGCCTCTTTATTATCCATCTATAAAAATCTACTCAGTACTTCAAGTACAAGAGAAAAAAATATAACGAATATTTGGATATACTCGAATTATGGATTTTCTCTTCTTTGACATTATTTACCAATCATATTTACTGCTCTATCCAAGCGTTTGAAATACTCCGAATCTTCGAATTTCTTAGTACTTTTATTTACTAACTCTGGGGAAAAGTGTTTTTCTCTCAGCAACATCATTTTGTCTATAAAATCAGAGATATCTCCACTCTTATAAGTAAGACCATTTATTCCATTAATCAAGACATCTTCATATCCACTAAAGTCAGCAACTAGACATGGTATACCTCGCTCCATTGCCTCAATCATTACCATAGGCAGTCCCTCATATTTTGAAGTCAGCACTAAAGCATTAGGATGGACTTCATTTATTATCTTTTCCCAAGGATTTTTATTCCAACCATGAAGCATACACTTTTCAGTAATTTTTAATTTCGTCAAATAATCAGAAACTTCTCCATCACTAGTATCAGCACCAAATAAATCAACGTGAATCTTTTCAGGATACTCTCTTATTCCATTAAATAACTCAATTAAATTTTTTTGACCATATAACATAACTTTCCCAACGTAAACAAGTTTAAGCGTTGAAGTATATTCAGGACTATTAAGTGGACCATCATATTTACTTACAGGATTTAAAAGTAAACGAATCTTATTTTCAGGTATTCCCAAATCCATAAGTTGGTGCTTGATAGGTGTACTAATTGCCCAATGTTCATCTGCTAATTTTATATTCTGTGGGTCAAACATATCTTGATTAATCAAAGAATAATGTATCCAAGAGATGATTGTCCATTTTTTAAAAAAAAGTTTTCTAACAAGAGATGCTAATTTAATAATTGTTGCACCAAGAATCACAATACATTCATTGTTCTTAATGGATGAAAGAGTCTGCAAAAGAAATAATAATTTGTCAAATTTAGTATTACGATTAACTTCTTTAATGACAATCTTAGAATCCATTTTATTTAACCATACACGGTTTTCTGGAATACTGGTTAAATATAATTTAACTTGATGGTACTTTGATAGATGATTTAATACCGTAACTAAAACAGTCTCGGTCCCACCATTTCCAGATAGCTCTGGGCAAACAAAATTTAACTTCATAATAAATTATCTCCTATTAAGCATAGCCTTTGCTTGCTCAATTACCGGCGCATGCAATACGAATAAACAAGTAACATAAATTATGGCTCCCAAAGCTACTTGAATTATAAGATTTATGATTGTCATTTGCATAATTTGATTTAAACGATAAACAACAAAATACATTAGTACCCCACTAATAAAATAACGCCAGAGTGAGGCAAAAAGTTGCCGACGTCGTATAGTTGTACGTACACAATATAATTGAACAAGAGTTACAGCAAGCTCCGAAATAACTGTAGCGACAGCGGCACCTTCTGCTCCCCACACCTGAATCAAAAATAAATTGGCGATAATATTTACTACTGCACCAACCGTTACGGAAAATGTATATTCATTAACACGATTAACAGGCATTAGATATTGCGTTCCAGTAACATTACTCCAAGCAATAAATAAGATAATTGGCGATTCGAGAAAAATCAAACGTCCAGTCTGAACGTACTCCCCTCCTAGAAACCAAGGAGCAAATTTAGCTGAAATTGCCATCAAACCAAACATCATTGGTACTGACAATGCAGTAACGAAATCGAATGAATTATAGAGACTCTTGCGAACTGCTTTAATGTCACCATTCGCAAATTTATTAGCCACATGGGGTAGCATAACTGTCCCTGTTGCCGTTACTACAGACAGAACTAATTTAACGATTTTATCACCATAGTCAAATTGGCCTAACGCTTCTTGCGATGACATATGCCCCAACATCAAACGATTTACGACAACATACACTTGAGTCGTAATAGTTGGGATGAATAATAACAATGATGGGTACAAATGTTGAAAAGGATGCCATTCTTTTATTGCTACCCATTCAATACTGCCTTTTAAATATGGCCATAAAGTTAAATTACCACCAACTTGAGCAATTCCTAATAATAGGATATATTTCCAAAGATCCCCTGGTTCTTTGACTAAGGCAAAAATCAAACCAATTGATATCAATTTTACGATGGTATTCCGTGTAACCGTCTTTTTAAAATCTTCCATTCCCATGAAATACCATGAGACATCTAATCCTGTTGCTACAATCCATAATGATTGTAGCAAGAAGTATTTTCGGAATGTCGTACTAAACAAGAAGATAGCCAACAAAAAGGCAAAGAATGCCATAGTTGATGTAATCAATTGCATGAACTCAATGCCCCAAAAGATTCTGGAACGTTCATGTTTATCATCACGGTGGTAAGCAACCTCTCGATTACCATATAAAGTAATCCCTAATTGACCAATTAAATAAAAAAAGGTTACCCAACTATTCGTGTATGAATTGATACCGCTGCCATGCGCTCCTAAGACCCGCGATACATAGGGGGTTGTGATTAAAGGAGCTAACATTAACAGAATTTGGTAGCCCGCATTATACAGATAGTTTTTGATAACCTTCATGATCTACTTGTCAAACTCCTCAGCCACGGTCGTTAAGGCCGCCTTGATTACTTGATCCATGTTGTAGTACTTGTACTGACCCAGACGACCACCAAAAATAACGTTTGGCGCCTTTTGTCCGGCCAATTCCGTGTATTGTTGGTAAAGAGCATTATTACGCTGATTGTTAACTGGATAGTATGGTTCATCGCCTCGTTTCCAGTCAGCTGGATATTCACGCGTAATGATAGTCTTGCCTTCATCGCCCTTGCCGAATTCAAAGTGCTTGTGCTCAATAATCCGCGTGTACGGAGTTTCGGCATCGGTATAATTAACCACGGCGTTGCCTTGATAGTTGTCTTCATTAAGCTCTTCAGTCTCAAAGTGTAAGCTGCGGTATTCCAACTCACCCAATTCATAGTTGAAGAATTGATCGATCATCCCAGTAAAGACGATCTTAGGGAAGTTTGCCAGATATTCATCTTGTTGGTCAAAGAAGTCAACCCCCAGTTCAACATCGATCAAATCGCTGGCCAGCATCTTTTCAACAATCTGTGTGTAGCCGCCCATCGGAATGCCTTGGTACAGATCATTGAAGTAGTTGTTGTCGTAAGTCAATCGAACTGGCAGACGCCGAATGATAAAGGCCGGCAGCTCAGTTGCCTTTTGCCCCCATTGTTTTTCGGTGTAGCCTTTGATCAGTTTTTCGTAGATATCGCGACCGATCAGAGAAATAGCCTGTTCTTCTAGGTTTTGAGGCTCTTTGCCATCCATTTCAGCTCGCTGCTCATTGATCTTAGCCATTGCTTCTTTAGGCGTTCGAACGCCCCACATCTTATTAAAGGTGTTCATGTTGAATGGCAGGTTATACATTTCCCCTTTGTAGTTGGCCACTGGAGAATTTGTGTAGCGGTTGAATTCCGCAAACTGATTAACGTATTCCCAGATTGCCTTATCCGAAGTATGGAAAATATGAGCACCATATTCATGTACCTGGATGCCATCAACTTTCTTAGTGTAGATGTTGCCAGCAATATGGCTGCGCTTTTCAATTACCTTAACGCGCTTGCCACGCTTAGCTGCTTCGTAGGCAAAAGTGGCTCCAAATAAGCCGGCACCTACTACTAAATAATCATAGTTATTCATTTTTATCCTCTTTTCTCAGAGTTTAATTTTGTAGCAAAAGTAATCAATAGCCAATTTTAACAGAAACTATCATATTAAAAAAGGTCTTCCGTGTTTAAGAAAACCTTTAGCTTTAGTTAAATTTATTTTTGTTGGTCTAATAAGTTGATTAGTTTATTAGAAACTGGACGTTCGATTTTTCTGCCCCACCAATAATTTCCCTTATTAATTTTATCATAGTCATCTTCATCTAGGATAGCTGGTCGACTGCCATGTTTTTCTGTCATTTCAATATAATGATGAATATCTCTATCAATTCTATCTTTATATTGGGAATTGCATAAAATACTTTGAAGCCATATTTCATCAGAGCAGAAACTAGTCGAAAAGATTTTTTCTAATTCAGGATGAATTTCATAATATTTAATCGCATATTCAAGGGCATCTCGTGGGACGTCAACCCACTCTTGTCCGGCATAAATATCTTTTTCATTTACACCATACTTTTTAAGCTTGTTAACACGCCCAATTGTTTGAATAAGTAATAAAAATCGATGATATATTTTACCAAAGGTAGTTCTTCGATTAATTTGATCATAATTAAAATAATATTTAACCCACCAAATTTCAGGCTCACCTGTTTTTTTCATATCAAGCGCTCGCCAGTAATTCATATAGATCTTATTAGTATCTTCAAAAAAATCATAAATCTTTTGAGGTGCTTTCATTGGCCAATCCTGACCAGATATTAGATGAAAGTATTTATTTTTTGGATTCTCTAGAGCCAATTTCATTAAATCAATAGTAGCCCGTACTATACTATAGCTTCCCCATTTGACATCATATTTCGAAAAAAAGTTAACATTTAGTTTTTTCAAACTAAGTTCTTGTTTTTCACTAAGACTAACCTTTTTATCAAAATGGATATATACATTGAAGCAAGAGCTCAATCGTTGTGAAAGCTCGATAACCTGGTCAATATTCTTATGTGCCAAAATTAATACAGCTTGCATCTATTACACCACTTTCGAGTTAATTATTGACTCCCTTGGTAATTCCAAAATGATTAGTAATCCGACGAACCAATGCTTTTCTATCTAAATCATCTGATTTAAAAACGGTAAGATACTTTACTTTATATTCAGAATGTTTTTTCAGCCAAACATTCAACAGACGTTCACTTAGAAATCCATAAAGTCGCTTTTGATAATCAGTATATCCTGACATATCAGTTCTCTTTTCAACCTCAAACAATATATCGAACAACCACTTACAGTACTCATCCATTTTATTCTTGCTTGCATAAAACATATTGTATGGAGACATCCAAGATGAGGAATGCATTACTTCATCAAAAGCTGCAACATAATCCGGATATTTTTCTGAGATAACATCTCGAGTATGTTGCATATCTAAAATATTATTATCCTTTGCAAACTGATTCCATAAATCGCCACCACCTTCGTTTTCAGGATGTGCTACGATCCAGTCATATTCAGTCAGCAAATCATCTAATTTATCAGTACTGATAGGTTTAACTTTATTCCCCATTAAAAGTAAATAAAGATACATAGCATTACGACCGCCAATACTATGCTCGTAAAAATAACGTCGATAATGTGCAAGTCCTACATTCTCAGAAGCTGAATTTTTCCAAATCCAATATAACCCCGTTAACTCACAGTAGTATGGATTTTTATCTGAGATGTTTTCAAGAGTATTATCGGCCAGATAATTATCAGGATTGGCATTAGAGTTAGCACCAACCATCATTGGAAGATAGCCACTAGGAAGCTTATCAGCATATCTAAATGGCTTATGCGTTATTACATAGACAGTCATTATAATTCTCCAAAACTAAATCAATTTCTTCCAAGTATCAACAGCAAAAGCCACAATCATTCCAAAAAGTAGTCCCAAAGCACTCCCTATAACTACGTATTTTTTTGTAGAAGGAGTTGTCTTAGATACAACGCTATTTTCAGTAGCTTTAGGATAAATATGAACGTTACCAGCACCTGGTTGCATTTTAGGAATTTCTACTTTGGCTGCAGAAGCTGTTGCATTAACAATAGCCACGGCATCTTTTGCAGAGTCTCCATGAGCCTTTATGCTGATTACTAACGATTCTGGATGTGTATCTGCACTTACTGCTGCCGCCACCTGATTTTCAGTATATTTCTTGTGCATCTTTTTAGGTAGCAATTCATAAGCTTTATTAGTAATCTCACGTCCACTTATCATATCAGAATATGTAGAAGTCATGGATAAGTCAGCATTAACTACATCATTTTTTTTATTAGAATTACTGAAATTGTGACTAATAACAATGCTTCTTTCAGCAGTATAAGTTGTTGAACGCTTATGTTTGGCTAATAAGCCAAAGGTCCCACCACCTAAGATTGTAAAAATAATAATTACCAATAAATTTTTGACAATGATTTTTGACAAATCCTGCATGCTATAATTTTTGCTTTTCAATAGTTTTTTCCTCCAATGCCTTGTTAGTTCCCACCTCAGCAAAAAGCGCTAATAAAAATGGATTATATGTTAATTCTAATAGATGCTGTTCAACCATACAGCTAATGGACACAATAAATAAAATAGCTGGAATTACATACCTTTTAGCTGACGTTTCACGAATAGATATGGCCATAAATATTCCCACCATTATAACTGCGACAACTAGTCCGTAAATCATAATCAAACGCATATATGAGGAATCAATATAAAAATATCCTGCATCATGTTGATTAAAAACCTTCATTCCAGCACTTCCACCATGACCATGCTCAATAATCTTTTGTCCCCAAAATGTTATCGGATATCTCCATAAGGACATATTTCCATATGAGAGCCTTCCAGACAATAGGTGGTCTATCATGTAAAATATATGATTAGTATTATCAAAAAGGTAAGTAGCAAAAAAGGTTATAACTGCTAATAAAGGCGTGCTGGTCCAATACAATGAAGCAACCAATTTTGCTACTGGACGATGCTCCAACTCAGCATGCTTAGCAATCCACAAAACTGGTATAGTCAAGAGCAAGCAAATAAAACTCAAACGGGCATTAGTAACTAGCATAGTTATCGATGCAACAATAAAATAGGTAATATAGTACCTAACATTAAGCGATTTATAATTCAAATATGAATGCGCAAGAACTAAATACAAAACATGTGCTGCAAAATCAGTAGGATAGATTATTCCTAAGGCATAACGTGGTACTCGCCCTTTAGCAACAAAAACCATATTTTGAATTACACCGGTCAGTGAAAAGAACATGACCATGAATAGCATTACAGTGCCTAACCAAAAATACCACTTGATAATTTTTTTAAAAGATATGTTACGAGCTCCCAAAATAAAAGCCATCATAACAATAATTAAATTTGATCCTGACATACGCCAAGACACTACTGCTATTACCAATCCAATTGTCGTTAGAAATACTGATTTTAATTGTTGCCTATCAAAAATATATATTTTTATGACTAGCAATCCAACTACCATATATGAAACTAAATTAAATGGACGGGCCCCAATATATGGATTAAAAGTTGTATTACGAATAAAAGAGAAGAAAAAATACAATACAAACGCAAAAAAGTAAAGTATTTCTCCATCTAATCGTGTTTGCCAAGCCTGTTTCATTCTTAACGACAGATCAGACATCTATTCTCTCCTTAAAAGTATTAGTGTTCACCGTGTCCCATGATTTTACGTTTCAAGAACTTACCGCCTTTTAGCAGCCAGTTCTGCTTTTCCATAAAGACATAGTTGACGTCAACCGTCTTATATTCTGGATGGCAGCCCAGCCAAGTATCTAAAAGCAATTCACTCAAGAAGCCAAAAACGCGCTGTTCATATGGCGAGTAGTCGGAATAGTCGATTCGCTTTTCAACTTCGCCCAGCACGTCAAACAGCCAGGTACAGTATTCATCCAATGGCTGCTTTTTCATGATCATCATATTAAAGTAATGTGCCTTGGTCCGCTTCATTACGGTCTCAAACGAGTTGGCATAGGCGGGGTACTTCTTGTTGATTACCTCACGTGTTACCTCCAGTGGCTCATGCTCATGAACGTGCAGATAATGCGATTCATTGGTTTCAATAAAGTAGTTGCGCTGCTTTGGCAAAATGACGTCATAATCCTTTAAGAGATTCTCCGCTTCAGCCGTACTCAAGACCTTGCTTAAATCCTTGTCATGATGCAAAGAGAAGTAGCGACGATAGTGAACCAGGCCCAGTGCATCAACATCTGGCAGGTTTTTCCAGCCCCAGTAAAGCGCGGTCAGTTCGTTATAGTGCGCGTTCTTCTTAGAGATATTGTCACCAGTATTGTCGCCTTGGAAAGTATCGTTAACGTCTGGATGCAGATCCTTGCCGACAAATACCGGCAGATACATTGGATCACTAGGCATTGCGTAGTTTTTGTGCACCGCTACTAAGACTTTAATGTTCACTAATCTTTCCCTCCGACTCAGTAAGCACCAGTATTTTTAAAGATGCTGATAATATTCTTAAACATAATCTTTACATCATACCAATATGACGCATGATCAACATAGCTTAATTCCAGATCACAGCGCTCGGGATAGCCGATATTGCTGCGGCCGCTAGCCTGCCAAAGTCCCATGGCACCCGGCTTGACCGACAGGAACTTATCGACGCGATCGCCATATTCCTTGAGTTCTTCTTTAACGACTGGCCGTGGTCCCACGATGCTCATGTCGCCTTTTAAAATATTGATGAATTGTGGAATCTCGTCAATTGAGGTTCTTCTTAGCCAGCGTCCCAGCTTGGTAATGCGTGGGTCCTCATCTGGCTCGAGCTTATAGTTGTTTTCAACGTATTTTTCATAAAGCTCGATGTTGGAATGCAGGATCTCGTCAGCATTAACGATCATTGAGCGAAACTTGTACATTTTAAAAGGCTTGCCGTTTTTGCCGATTCGGGTCTGCTTAAAAAATAGCGGTCCCTTATTGTCGCCAAAGCGGTTGGCAATCCAAACGCCTAAAAACACTGGACTAAAACAAATCAAAGCGAGCAGCGACAAAACGATGTCGGTCAATCGCTTAAAGAAAAGATAGGTCAGTGATTGTTTTTTTATTTGACTTTTTTCCATGATTTCCGTTGACTCTGTTTCTTCAATTTGATTTTGCATAATATTACTTAAAACTCTAGTTAAGATTTTTGAAAGCAATTCCTTATCAAAACAATACTTTCTACATAATACCAGTAAATTATAAATTTAAAAAGACATTTTAAAACTACTGCGGTTTTCAAGCGTTCTCATGCTCATTCAGCCAATGTTCAACCTCATCCAGATCAAAACCCTTTCGATACAGAGCCTGCTTAACCTTAAGCCGTCTTTCATAATCCGTCTGCACGCGTTTCTCATAGCGTTGCCAAGCCTTGGCCGCTTCTTTGGCCAACAGTTCATCTTCCTGCTCAAGATCAGGCTGCGGCGTCACAGTATCCTTGATCTCATTAAACAGATCAGCCGCATAGCCATTCGTTGCCAATCCCTGCCGTACCTTTTCGGCCTGACGACGCATCGGCAGCTTGTTATAGCGTTTAAACAGCTTTTTGGCCAGCTTGGTCGCGTTTTCCAGCTGCCGCTCCGGTGTAAACTGCGCCAGGGCACTGTCGATATCCAATTCGCCAATCTGCTTTTGCCGCAGTTTTTGCCGAATCACCTGGGGCCCTTTCAGTTCAGTATTCATCACCGTACGTACATAACTGGCCGCGTACTCGTGATCATCTAAAAGATGGAGTCCGCGCAGCTTTTGCATCACCGGTTCAATATCTTCAGCCGGGGTCTTGAGCTGGCGCATCTTCTCATAGACGTCATGTTCCGTTCGCAGCTGGTGAGCCAGATAGTCCAGCATTTTATTATAGGTCCTGGCAATCTCATCATCATTAGAGATCTGGGCCAGCTGTGTTTGATCGAGTTCCATCCCTTTCATGAGCCGGTACTTGATCAAGACGCTTTCGGCTACGGCAAACGCATACTTGCCATCAAGATAGATATTATAGCGGCCAGGACGTTTTTGTGCTTCAATTTTTGAAATTTTCGCCATTTCTTAAAAACTTCCTCACTTTAATCAAATACAAGTCCAACTGTTCAAAGCGCCAGCAGGTCCTTCCCTACCGGCGTTTTTACTTTTATTTATGCTCATCATAATGGTAGCGGTCGTTAAACTCGCGATGCCGCATCTTGCGCACGTACTGCCAAAGATGCTTTTTTTCCTTGATCTCGCCGTCATGGGCATCCTGCAGCGTGGCATTGATGGTGGCCCCGATCATGATCACCATCCCAGACAGATCCAGCCAGATCATCAGCACGATAAACGCCCCAATCGTTTTATAAGACGTAATGTTATGGGCAAAAATCATCGTGTAATAGGAAAAGACACGGGAAAGTCCCATCCATAAAAGATCCGCAATCAAGGCGCCCGGAATCACGTAGCGCAGCTTGACCAAAGCGTTGGGAACAAAATAATACAGCAGCGTTAAGAACACAAACAGCGCCCAGAAAGTAACCGGCCACTTGATCGACCTAAAGAACGTGACGTATTTGGTACTAAAACCCAAGATCGGCTGCAGGCTGCTCAAGGTCTGTTCACCAAGTCCGTACAAAATCACCAGCGTCGTCACGATAAGTAAGATGACCAACATCCAAAGAAACGACACGGCGCGGTTGATGATCGGATTTTGGTTTTCCGCGACCCCATAGGCATGATTGACGCTGCGCTGAAAAGCCGCGATTCCCAGGCTGGTAGACCATAATGCCACGATCGCACCCAAAGTCAACGTACCGCCGTTTCCATGCTGCAGGAAGTCATAGATGATCGGTCTTAAAAAGTCATACACTGATTCTGGAATCGCCGTCTGCAGATAGTCCAAGACGGTTTTGGCATTCAGCCCCAACATTGGCAGCAGGTTACCGACCACGATGATCGCCGGAAAAACCGACAGCAGCGAGTAGTAGGCCAAGACCGCCGCTGACGCTGAAACCTGTGCCATGGTGAAATGCTTAATAAAAAGCAGCACGAAATTTTTTATTTTATTCGGCTTTTTGTCCATGGTTAACCTGCCTTATCTCAGAAATAATGTTTTTAATTTTATCAGATTATCAGCACGGAGCGACAATGCAATATCAAAAAACATTATATCACGAAATAAAAACGCCCCTCTTATCTTGAGGAGCGTGCGTTCACCCGGTTTGCGCGGGTATTGTCTAACTATTTCATCATGCCATTTTTCAACAGGTACTGATGACCAGTCGTCAAATCATACTGAACCAACTGATAGTCGTGCCAGAGCTGCCGTTGTTTTTTAGTCAGCTTGGCTTTGGCAACGACTTTTCCTTGCTGGTTGATAAACTGCGCGGTGGAATTATAAGTATTGGTAGTACTTTGACTGGTATCCATCGCGGCAGCCGGCAATTTTTGCCAGACATCCGTCAATAATGCCAGATAAGGCGTCACCTTTGAGTTGGTCTGGGCCGCGGCCATGGCAATAAAGTCGTTTGGCACGACATAGCCGGTACTCTTGGTCAGATTCTTGGCGCCCTGTTTTCTAGCGGCGCGGTTGGAGTAGATAAAGTAGTCGGTCTCATGCATCTTTAATCCATCCTTAGCCATGTCGTTTTGGTAGATGCCAGGCAGATGATCGCCATAAAAGACTACCGTGACGGGCTTATTCAACCGATCAATCTGCTTAATGAACTTGGCGACTGCTTGATCGGTATAGTGAACGCCCATTGCAAACTGCTCTACTTGGTCGGTCGATGTCCCGTTTTTGGCACTGGCATGATAATAGTCGGCACCATCGTAATAATGCTGATCATAAGGGAAATGATTCTGCATCGTTACAAGATTGACAAACAAGCCATTGCCGCCGCGCTTTAGCTGATCCAGCGTATTGGCATATGAGGTCGCGTCCGAAAGATACTGACTGCGGCCAATTTGGGACTGATGCTTAATCGAATACTTGCTGCCCAGGTACATAAAGCGATCAAAACCGAACTTCTGATAGACCGCGATCCGACTGTAAAAGACGCCGACGTATGGATGAATGGCCATCGACGTTTTAAACAGCTGGTTGATCGACCAGGCCTGATTCTGAAACGGTACCAACTGGGTATAAGGCGTTGGCAGGGTTGGCGAAAAATTGCAGAGCGCCAGGCCAGTCAAGGTCATGTATTCCATATTGGCCGTCCCGCCACCATAGCCCGAACTGATCATCAAGCCGCTGGTGTTGTTTTTCTTCAATCGCTCAATGTTAGGCATTGGATCATATGCCAGCTTGATGCCGGGCACGCGACGCGGATCAGAAAAACTCTCACTTAGATTAAAGATAATGTTTTGTTTAGACAGATCGTTTTGCCGGGTTTGATTGATCCGCCGCGCCTCTTTTTGATAGCGCTTGGCAATTGCAGCCATCTTAGCCTTTGAATATCCGTTGGGCTGATTCATCACCTTAACGTCAAGATTATTCATAAACTGAATCAGCGGACCATTAATGCGGGCACCGGTCAATTGATTGTAAAACATTGCCTGATCGCCCATCCCGGTCATAAAGGCATTAACTGCTGATCCTTGATTGTTCCAAAACAGACTGCTGCCAAATGCCATCACGGTCACGACCAGCCAGACGATTTTTGCCGGCAGCTTGATTTTAGCAACGGGATAACGTTTTTCCAGGCGAACGACGATCATGACCAAAAGCAGCACCACAATCGCAGCCACGACCCAGATCCAGCCCTTGACCATCTTAAACAGACTGCCATATGCCTGATACATTCTGACCTCAGATGGCAGAATCGGCTCATTACGTGCGGCAATCTTAATTCGGTTGGCAACGATCATCAGCATCACCAGGGCCGTAGTCGTTCCCAAAGCTGCCCAGTAGCGATTGAACAATGCCTGCAGCATCTTGGCGATCAAGCCGTACAGAATCGTTGTCAAAAGCAGCATGTTTTGGCAGGCAAAAACGGTATAGATCAACAGATTATAAGATGCATCAGCGTTAGGCTCAAGCCGCCAGCTGCTGTTCATCAATAAAAACGAGGCAACGGCCAGCACATAACAGCTGCCCCATAACAAGACCGTGCTCCAATTTCGCTGCCACCACTGCTTAAGCCATGGCCAGCATTGACCAAGACTGGTTGGCAGCGCCGCGACCCAGTTGTTCAAGCGTCGCATCAAGCCGGTTCGTTCCAGCAGCCATTTGCCAACCCAGCGCAGCAGCCCGCCCGCGATAATAACGATGACCGCACTTGCCAATAAGAGCCCCATTTTGACAATCAGATTTTCAAAATGTCCAGCTGTCAAACCGATAAAATGCTGTTCAAGCAGCGGTTGTTGAGCAATCGCTACCGTTCCCAGCGTAATCCAATAGGCCTCGTTATGCCGATCGCTGACTACTGACTCAACCTCAGCAGCCAAACGGCCAGGCATGATCAAAGCCAGACTCAGCAGCAGCGCCACGATGATCAGGCAGAAATTGTTTAAACTGGCAATCCGGCTGGCCGTTGACATGTCATTATGCAGCATGATTGAGATCTTAGGCATGATCATTGCCATCACACCGGTTGCCGCCAACAGACCACCAGCCGCCAAGAGCAGTCTCCGCTTTGACTGCGGTCGCCACTCGGCAGTCAGCGCACCCAATGATAAAATCAGCAGCGTGCTTAAAATCGTATTGCCGCTGCCCAATCCCCAGAGGTCGCGATTATAAACCGTCGTCGTCAAAAACATCAGCAGAATCGCCAAAATCAGACCTATTCGTTGATTTAACTTAAGGTCAACCAGCCAGCGACTGCTTACCCCTCCTAGGATCAAAGCGGTTGCCAGCGGCATGGCGTTGCGCGTAATCGGCATTACGGCATCTAAAAGACTGCTGAACTGAAAGCTTTTCTTCCAAAACAAATCCAGCAAAACTGCCAAGACTCCAATGGTCACCATCAACAGCCAGCTGCTGACGATGCGGACTTTAGCCAATCGCAGCCGCGTCATCATCCTGCCCAGCAGCATCAAAATCAAAAGTTCACTAACGATCAAAACAACGTGAATCAGCTGCAGAATCATCATGTGGGCATTATTTTCCTGATAGCCGACAAATGGCAGCCGACCATCCCACATCCACAGATTCATCACTAATAAAATACTGGCTAAGCCAATTAAAGTTCTTCGTAACGTTCTACTCATCTTGCACCCATCATAAATAAAAGACGTGGTGGATCTTGGCAGCAAACCAAGGCATCACGTCTTTAGTAACGCGTAATTATCTTATGGACTATTTCATGTACTTTTTGGCAACTTCTTTAGCCAGCTTAGCATAGTGCGCCAAGTATTCAGCGTAGTTGTCATCGTACAGGTAGGCGGCATCGGCTTCTGGATCTTGGGAGGTCAAGATCTTAGGGCCTTTGTCGGTAACTACCAGCGAGTGTTCGTATTGACAGCTCAGGCCACCATCTGCCGTTTTAGCCAGCCAGCCACTTGGATCACTGGTATCAGCTTCCCAGGTACCGGTGTTGATCATGGGCTCTACGGTAATGGTCATTCCATTGCGCAGCCGCGTTCCCTGTCCCGCCTTGCCATAGTGAGGCACCATTGGATCTTCGTGCATCGTTGGTCCAATACCGTGGCCGACAAATTCGCGCACATCGCCATAGCCGTTCTCATCTTCCGTGTAGTGCTGAATGGCCGCGCCAATGTCCCCAATCCGGTTGCCGACCTTACATTGATCAATCCCCAGATATAATGACTTGTAGGTAACGTCCATCAAGCGCTTGACCTCATCACTGGCCTTGCCAACCGCGTATGACCAGCAGGAATCACTGTAGGCGCCATCCAGGTTCACGACTGTATCAACCTTGACCAGATCATTATCCTTAAAAATCAGCTTTTTGCGGGGGAAACCGTGGCAGATCTCATCATTGACGCTGATGCAGGTTGCGTACTGGTAGCCTTCAAAACCAATCTGAGCGGCAATTGCATGCGCCTTTTTGAAGTATTCACGGGCAAATTCTTCAATTACCCAGCTGGAAATGCCAGGCCGAATGATTTCGCGCACCCCAATGTGCATCCCGGCTAAAACGGCACCGGACTTTTCCATCGCTTCAATTTCGCGTGGTGACTTTAAACTAATCATCCAGAAAGTCTCCTTAGTTTATAAATTTTAATATCTTATTTAGTATATCACTCAAGGCCGCAAAATAATTCTGTGTTATACTATCCGTTGCGAATTTATTTACGAATCTATTTACGTGGAGGGAAAAACAATGGCAAAAGCATTGGTCGTATATGCCACGATTACTGGTAACAATGAAGACGTTGCCGATATTATTACCGAAGCTTTGGAAAAACAAGGCGTTGAAGTTGAAGAAACCGAAATGACGATGGCCGACGCGGCTGATTTTGAAGACGTCGACATCTGCGTAGTCTGCCCATACACTTATGACGAAGGTGCCCTGCCCGATGAAGGCCTGGACTTTTTCGATGACTTAAAGGAAGAAGATCTGAGCGGCAAAGTTTATGGCGTGGCCGGCTCAGGCGATACTTTTTATGAAGACTTCTTCTGCCTGGCTGTTGACAAGTTTGGCGAGGCCTTTGAACAAACTGGTGCCGTTAAGGGGGCTGACAACGTTCATATCAACCTGGAACCAGATCAAGACGATATCACCAAGCTGGACGCATTTGCCAAGCAGCTGGTAGAAAAGGCAGCTCAAGACTAATGACTGAATTATGGAATAAATATAAAAGCGTCATTGCCTACCTGTTTTGGGGCGTGGTGACAACCATCGTCAATATTGGCGTGTTCCAATGGCTCAGTTCCGGCATTCACTGGAATTATGAAGTTGCTACTGTTATTGCCTGGTTCGTGTCTGTTTTGGTCGCCTACCTGACAAACAAGGTCTGGGTCTTTGGCTCACACTACACGACAGTCCGCGCTTTTATCATAGAGTTTATCAAGTTCTACTTCTATCGTGCCTTGACGCTTTTGATCGATATTATCTTCATGTACGTTGGGGTAACGCTTTTAGGCTTTGACTCCGCAATCCAGCAGCTGGTCGTTAAGATTTTGGACAATGTCGTCGTCGTGATTGCCAACTATATCTTTTCCAAGTGGCTGATCTTTAAAACCAACGACAAAATCGCCAATCGCTAGCCCCTGCCAACCGGGAATTAAGATTCGACCCTTAAATCTAACAGCATCGCGTGATCCCAGATTTTACCAGATCTGCTATCACGCTTTTTTTGTCCATTCATTTATGATGCGGCCCAATCCAGCTCGTCCATTACCTGCATTTAACGGAAATATCGCCCAAATAGATAAGATTTCAAAAATTGCTGCGGTTATTTATCTGCCTTGCTCCGAAAATGAAGCAAACGTTGTAATCGAAAAGTTTGCAACGGCCCAAAAGCAATCTTCTCTATAAATGTGGGCATATACTCGACAGCTAGGTAATTTCAAAGGGAGCAACGGGTCAACGCCTGATTCCCTTCACAATCCGCCGATCAGACACCACCGAATCATAGTTAGCCGTCACTCAATTGCCGCCAAGTATCATCAACCTCAATCAAATGTCAGCGAGCCATGGCCTGGCGTGATCAAAGTCCCCGTCAAAGATCATCCGCGACACTTTCCAAATTGGGCAACGAGCAGCGACCGGTAAATTTCATTAACCAGCTGTCAGCACCGGAGCAGGCAGCAAGCAAGTCATTCCTCAGGCTCAGGCCATTGAATGACACTAGAGATTGCCGGCAGCCGTGTCACGTGGCCGCTCAGTTTACCGAAGACAAGATTAACTGAGCGAATGGGCTGGTATCGGTTGGCTTTAACGAAAAATTTAAGTCTTCAACGTAAAACAAGCCGCTACCCAATTAAGGATGGCGACTTGCTGAAGACCTGCATTAAGTTAAATTAAATGATCCCATCCGGATTCGAACCGGAATCGACCGCTTAGGAGGCGGATGCACTATCCAATTATGCTATGGGACCGCAACAAGAAATATTGTCGCACATTTATGTTCAATCGTAAAGTCAACAATATCTCTTTAATGTTGAATCTGTATCAAGCATGCCTTGTATTTGAAACGATGCCACCCCTATCAGACAGAGATAGCCAGGCGGAACCGAGATTTCACTTACTTAATCAATATCCATCAGCGCCAAGACTATTGATCAGATTGTTTTTCCGCCATGCGACGGTGCTTGAGACGAATTCCCTTGTTTTTGCGATTCTTCTTGCGGTTTTTGCGCTTAGCCGGCATCGAAAAGCCATCCAGCGTATTGTGAATGCTCTTTTTAACCTCACGCTTGCTTTCACGCTGTTCCTTTTGAATCGCACGGCTAGCTTCTTTACGCACCGGCATTTTGGCTGCTCCATCGGCCGGTTTTTCATCGGTGACGGCTTTTTCACCAACCGTCAATTCCGTAAACTGATAGTCGGTATCGGCCAGCAGCTTTTTCAGATCACGAAAATCATGATCACTGCCCAGGTTGATTACCAAGCCGGGCTCCCCCTGCCGTCCCGTTCGGCCAGTTCGATGCACGTACTGATCGACAGTGGTAGGCAGTTCGAAATTGATCACGGCTGGCAGTTTGGGAATGTCCAACCCCCGTGCGGCGACATCAGTGGTCAAAAGCAGCTTTAACTGACGCTTGCGGAATTGACGCAGTGCCGTTTCACGTTCTGTTTGCCGCTGCTTGCCGCCCAGGGTTGCCGAAGCGACGTGCTCATGCTTCAAGCGACTGGCCGCGTAGTGCAGCGTCTTGATACTGTCAAAGAAGACCAGCGCCCGAAAATCCTTGGTGTGACTCAACCGATTAAGCATCGCCGTTTTTTGACTCATCGTTCGTGCATAGACCAAGCCATGCCGAACCGGTCCACGGCTTTGATCCGTTTCACGAACGTCATAAGTGATGATGTCGCGGCCAAACATGACGCTGAGCTGATCAAAGGCTGCCGAACTCGTTGCCGAGAAAAAGGCCAATTGCGCGTTGAGCGGTGTGGCGCGTTCAATATCTTCGACCACCGCCTGCGTATCATCGCGCAACAGATCATCGGCTTCATCAATCACCAGCGTCTTCAGCCGGTCAAGCTTCAAATCGCGATTGTCCAGCATATGCAGCACGCGTCCCGGCGTCCCGACTACGACATCTGGGTGCTGTTTTTTAAGCATTGCCACTTGCCGCCGCAGATTGGCGCCACCAGTCAGCGAGCGCACCTTGACCCCGATCAGATTGGCCCATTCACGTAAAACTGCCGTCGTTTGAATTGCCAGTTCCTGCGATGGTTCCAAAATCAAAATCTGAACGCCGGCACCGGGCTCAACTTTAGGCAAAAGCGGCCAGGCAAAGGCCAGCGTCTTACCAGAACCAGTTGGCGCGATTCCTAAGACTGATTTTCCAGAAGCTAGGGTTTCAGCAACCGCGGTCTGAATCTGCGTTGGCTGCTGGAAACCTTTTTCATCAAAAAGTTGTTGAAATTGTTCGATCAACAGATATCCATCCTTTAATTTAGTCAGTTGATGTCTAGCGATTATCGTCAGCTGGGAAAGTCAATTCAGCCGAGCGACGCAGATCATACATTACCGTGTTGACCTTGCGCGCCAGATCGAACCAGCGACAATATTTAGCCTGTTGTTCTGGATTTTCCGGATCATTGAACAGATCAGCAAAATCGTTAAGCTCATCAACCATTGAGTTTTCATAAAATTTGGCTTCCAGTGGGTGGGCCTGCTTTTCACTGTCATAGTAGGTTACTTTGGTCGTGTCAAAGATTGAGTCAAAGACCAGCGTATCCTTAAGACCGTACACTTCAGAAACCAGATGCGAGTTGGCCGTCTTACCAAAGTTCAGCGTTACGGCAAACTTGTCATACTTCAAAATGGCGGTGTCCATCCCATCAACACCGCTTGCGACCATCGTTGGGAACAGCACGACACTGTCCGGAACGCCAAACAGAGTAACGGCACCATAAACAGCGTAAACACCCAGGTCCATCAATGCCCCACCGGCAAATTCAGCCGTGAAGATGTTTGGATATGGCTTGTCGCCGGCAATTACCTTGTCATAGCGAGAAGAATACTTCATTACCGTAATGTTGGCACCTTGAATAACCGGCATCTGCTTGAGCTGTTCTTCAGCCGCATGGAAAAGACCCGTGTGAATATGACGAGCAGCTTCAACGACACGGGCCTTTGGGTGGGCTGCCAAAAGCGATTCAATGCCCTCAAATTCGTTTGGGTTGACAAAGGCAGGCTTTTCAACAATTACGAATTTGTCATTTTCGATTGCTAAGCGAACCTGTTCATAGTGCAGGCTGTTTGGTGAGGCAACGTAGACCACGTCAAAGTCGCCTTCATCAAAGAAATCTTCCAAACTGTCAAAAAACTGCGTGGCTCCATATGGCTTGCCGAACTTTTCAGCATGTTCCTCAGTTCGCGAGTAAACCGCCGTCAGTTCGTACTTGCCCGTGGTTTTAGCCGCGTCAAGCATTTGATCAGTAATAATGTTAGTTCCAATAATCCCCAATTTTAGCAATTCGATCACTCCTTTACAATTGCTACGTTTCATTCTAACAATTATTTTCAGTTTTTAACAGAAATGAAATCTTTCTATAACACAAAGCTGTGTATAATTAAAATCGTAAATTTATGATCAAATGAAAAATCAAGTTAAATTGAAGGGGATTGAGCAGAATGAAGAAAAAAGGAATGTTGCTTTTCGGTGCGGGACTAATGGCTGGAATCACCAGTTCGTTTGGTTTCAGCCGATCTAAGAAACAGAATCATCCCGTCGCGGCCTTGCCCGTTTTCTATGCCGGTACCTGGAAATACTATGATGAAGAGCGTGACCGTTCGCACATTATTACGATCTCACCAGAACTCAAGCTGGGAATCGACAACCAATTGATTCCGGCTACCGTTCAGCAGGTCAGCGCCGAACAGCTCGTCTATTTGGATAAGTTTGGCTATCACATTACGATCCAAGCCAATGAACAGCGCCCCGCCAAGCTGATCGATGAAGCCGATGACCAAGTATACTATATTCAACCGTGCAATAATTAATTCGATTACGTTATGTCTAATTCACGACGTTCCGCGACGGACGCCGTTTTTTTATTGCCTTCAGTCTTAGCGATGGCACTGGTTTGATTAATTGAGATTGTTTTGCGGGTCGCCATTGAAATAAGTTTGGAACAATTTAACTTAAGCTGGTTTGATGGTACAGATGAGTTCGGTGGGCCTCCTGATTTTCCAAAGGCTGTGGCGATTTCAATGGCAAATGTGGCTGACGAGTGTTCGACACATGATAAGGAGTTCTCAAAGCAGTTATTTCCACCAGTGTCTGTTCGTCGACAACCGGTGCGATGCAGTTAAAACTGCTGACCAATTCTCATCTTTGATAAAACATCAGCCGCAAAGGATCAATCAGTTTACAATTAAGGTAAAACCAAATGGAAAGAAGCGATTTGATGATTAAGAGTTTAGCCGTTTACTGTGGCGCGCATCTAGGCAATGATCCCATCTACCAAGCAAGGGCCGCGGCGTTTGGCAAAAAGATGGCGCAAAATGGCATTGAACTGGTCTATGGCGGTGGCAAATACGGAACCATGGGCGTGATTGCCAATGCCGTGCTGGATAATGGCGGCAAAGTCCATGGCGTCATCACCAGACAGCTATACGAACGCCAAACCGCACTGGACCGCGTTGAGGATCTTAAAATCGTTTCTAACATGGACGTGCGCAAAGATTTGATGATGGATCTCGCGGACGGACTGGTGGCGCTGCCCGGTGGAATCGGCACGTTGGAAGAAATCAGCGAGGCCTTTTCATGGATGTCCTTAGGCGATAACGCTAAACCAACCGCGCTTTATAACGTCAACGGTTTTTATGACCCCCTACGTAATATGTTGCGACGCATGCACGACACTGGCTTTTTGGAACAGTCATACCTGGACGCGATCCATTTCGCCCATTCATTTGACGACTTGATGAAGTTTATGAACCATTACCATGCGCCAGCCCGCCGACAGTACCGCTAAATTAGACCAGCTTGGGAATCACTCTGGCAAACTCACCTCAAACAACCACGCCAGTATGCGTATTTACTGTCTGCGCCAATCTTCAATTATGCCTGCAAACTAAAAAAGATCATCCCGAGCCTAACGCGACCGTGATGATCTTTTTGATTGATGCGATCAGCTAAAATACTGGATCGACTTTTATCAGCAAAATCGACAATCTAAATTTAGGATAATCAATTAACGAAACGCCCTAACCTAGTCCTCAGTTGGCAGTTCCAGCAAGATGTTTAACTGATCTTGAATGTTTTGGGCCGCGACTTTGAGCTGATCTTCCTCCAATGGTCGTAATGGCAAAAGCGTATAGTTGCCAACGCCCTGTCGACCAAGCTGCGCGGCAAAACTCAGATAACTTTGATACTGCGGCTGATAAAGCGCCACGGGAAAACTGACCTGTTCATCTGACAAGACTGCCTGCAAAATCCGCATCGTCCATAATGCCATCCCACTGACGTCTTGGCCTTGACCTTTGATTGCATACCAGCCATTCAGTTTAGCCTGAATCTCGCTTTGGTGTGGGTCGATTTTTTGCCCCATTACCGGCTTTTCCAATGGTTGGCCATTGATGCGAAACGTTGACCAGATTGGCACGGCCTCACCATCATGCTGACCATAGACAAAGCCAGTCACCGCACTGGGCGCGACATGGACCTGATCGGCAATTGCTCGATGCAGGCGCGCGGTATCCAGAACCGTTCCCAGCCCGATTACTTTTGGCCGCGGCAGTTCCGTTAAATATTGCAGATAGGCCGTGGCTGCCTCGTTGGGATTAGCCAGGTTGAGCAGTACCCCGCTAAAGCCGCTCTGCTTGATCTGCGGTGCAATCTGGCGCATCATCTTCCCGACATCGGTCAATTCGGCAAATCGTTGCTCTTTTAACAATTCCGCATTACCAATTGCCAAGACAACGGCATCTGCATCCTTGAGCGCCGCGTAATCCTGTACTTTAATCGTTGGCTGAACTGCCAGTGCCGACATACCATCAAGCAGATCATTTTGCAATCCGACTGCCAGATCACTGTTGGTGTCAATCAAAACCAGCTCATCAACAATCTGCCGTGCCACCAGCAAATTGGCCAGCAGCGCGCCAACATTGCCAAGTCCAATAATTCCAAGCTTACGCAAAATCCATCGTCCTTTCGTCGTTAAGAATCAATACAGCCACCATGACGTAAAAAGGCGCTTCCCTATTCAGGGCGCGCCTCCCAACTGCTTTTTGCTATTCAGCTAAATTGCCTTCTAATTCTGGGAACAGGTTCAACAAGTAATCCAAAGCACCGCGGGAAAGATCAAGATCAGCCTGCGCGTCAAAAGTTTCAACCCGATTACCGACACTGAGCTTTAAGGGATTTTCAAAATCAACGTGGACCCCGCTCATGATGGCAATCTTAATCAATTTTTGAACACTGTCGGAATACTGGCCAGCCAACGCCTGCAATGGATGTGGCGAGCGTACGAAACTGGTATAGCGGTCATTGGCAATCTTAAGGCCAAAACTCAACAGGTCACCCTTCGCCAGTTTTTCCGCTACCTGGCCACCGATCGTCAGCGTTGGATCTTCTACCCGCCGCTTAACGAAACTCAAGGCCAGCTTGTATTCGCGCGGTGCATTGAACTGACTGCAGAATTGTTCCAGACGTTCAATCAATTCCATGGCCTCATCACGCATCCAGTCAGTCTGTTCATCTGGTGCCTGCAAAGCGACCTCATTATTGCGCTCAATTGCCTGGTTTAGTTTTTCACTAAGGTTTTCCGGCATTGGCGAAACCAACGTGTAAATCATAAACAGCTCTAAGAAATTCAGCGTATCTTCACTGATCCCGCCTTTAGCAAATGGATCCAGATCAAATGAACGAAAACTGATAAATTGAATCCCATCTTTGACGATCTGGCGCAGGCTGTCATCATCATGCTTACCGTGCAGCCGAACCGGACCAAAGAATTCTTGCGGACCATAGTAAGTACCATCCTCCAAAAACTTTGAGATCTGGTCGACAAAGCTTTCCAGACTTGCATAGCTGGGGCGCTCATCAGGTAGGTTATCGTATCCATAAGTACTGTTACGGAAGCTGCGCACTGGCAGATTAATGTGTTCTGGCATATCGTGTTCAACGGCTTCTGAAACCGGACTGGCACCGTATAGATAGGTAAACAGCCACCGCCATAGACAGAAGCACTGGGCCATTTTGAAGTAGACCGCGTTTTGGAAATCGGCCTGGCTGGCAAAATCGTCCTTAAAAGTCTCGTCATACAAGGTGTTGAGCAGCTCTTGGTCCAGGTTAAAGCCAATGTGCGCGCCTCCCAGCATCATCCGCTTAATGCCATATTTTTCGCGCAGGTAGTTGGTGTATTCCTTGTTCCACGGCTGTGAGCAGTTGTTGCCGACATATTCCAGATCGTGCTGATACTCTGGTGCTGGTGCCAGACTCAATGGCCAGATCCGTTCATCTTCATGCAGCTGACTGTCAACGATCTGTTCTAAGACCTTTAACTGTTGACAGGTGGCCTTGCTCCCTCTGACGATTGGCGTGGTAAATTCCATTAAATTATCGGAAAAGCCGCTCAAAAGATATGGATTGGTTTTGCGTGAGCTGAGGTTCTTGGGATATTCGTAGCGACTGGCCCGGCCATTGGTTAAAATCCGGTGCTCTTCCAGGCGCAGACCAAAGCTGGCATTAAACATCCGCTCGTTTAATGATCCCTCACTCAGCATTTTCAATAGTTTGGCTTGCTTTTCAGCCATAATTTTTCCCCCTTCAACCAATGTCTTGATGCTGACTCATCACTTAGACATCGATCGCGCGCTGCCAGTCAGTGGAATTAAAATAGCACGCAATCAAAAAAGATCAGCCGCCTGTTCAGGAATGCAGATCTCGGTGGTTGTTTCTTCAACACCCTATTTTAGCAAAACTTTAAAAAAATGGGGTCGGTTATTAAAAAATTACTGCTGTAAAATCCAAGCAACCAACTTTTTAATCAAATTTACGATTTATCAAGCAAGCCAGGCGACAAACTGCTGGTATCATGTTAGGCTAAAGGCAAACATTTTAAGGAAGGCGCTTTCTTATGACTGAAAAGAAATTAACCAAGATTACCATGACCCCGCAAGCCAGCGAATGGTTTCAAAACGAAATGCATCTTAAGCCTGGCAACGGCATCAAACTGTTTGGCAAAGGCTATGGCGAAACCAATGCCCATCAAGGTTTTTCACAAGGCATCGGCCGCTGTGATCATCCCGTTGACCCCGTCGTTGATCAAGTCATCGATGGCATTCATTACTATATTCAGGCCTTTGACTACTGGTTTTTCAATGGTCTGGACGTCGCAATCGACTATGACGCGCAGATTGATGGCCCATTGATGCACTTTACGCCGAATGATGGCTCAAGACTGGACGCGACAACCGGAGCCTCCCAACGCGTCTAGGCAACGATAAAACCGCCTTGGACAGGTGACGCGGATGTAAAACTTCTCAGTGCGGCTAGGCAACGACTGAAGGCAACGATAATCCAGAGCCCACAGTCCGGAGCTTTCCAATACGGCTAGGCAACGACTGTTTGAAATCGTCCCACAATATTTGCCGTTCAAGATCCGATCAGAGTGTTTGAGCGACGCGTCTAGTAAATCTTTACGAGGTTATTGTCAATCCAGCCAGGCGTTATGTCCCATTCGCTCATAACCTGCTTGGGCAAGACATTTGACCGGTTTGAGTCCTAATTATCATAATTTTCTAATTTACGAAAAATTTTTGAAAGTGGTATAGTTAAGATATAACTTTCGCTTGTATATCCGTAAGTCAGACTGACACTAGGAAAAGCATTTTTGCCTTCCCAGTGTCAGTTTTTTTATTTGAGAAAGGGGAATTTGATTTTTATGGAGCAAACGAACGAACATCAGGTTACCAAGAAAAACAATCTGTCAATTATTGGCATTGCTGGCCTGGCATTTTGCGGTGTCTTGGTTGAAACCTCAATGAATGTTACGTTTCCAACTTTGATGCGTGATTTTCACCAAAGTCTAAATGCCGTTCAATGGGTCACGACCGGCTATCTGCTGACCGTCGCCCTAACCGTTGTCCTGGCAGCCTTTCTGCAGCGTCGCTTTAAACTGCGCAGCTTGGTTGTTGCATCTACTCTGGCATTTATCACTGGCGGTCTGCTTTGTACCCTGGCGCCTCAGCTGTGGATGCTGTTGTTAGGCCGTTTGATTCAAGGGATCAGTACTGGGCTGGCAATGCCGCTGCTGTTTTTCGTCATTATGCAGCAGATTCCATTTGCCATGCAGGGAACCTACGCCGGCTTGGGTGGAATGGTAATCGGGCTGGCACCTTCTTTAGGACCAACTTATGGCGGCCTGGTTAATCAATTCATCAACTGGCGCATGATTTTTTGGATTGTCCTGCCAGTTGGGATCATTTTTGGCCTGATCGGGATTGCCAACATTCAGCAGATCGATCAACCAATCACCATCCATTTCCAGTTTCTGCAGTATCTGCTGGTTGCCATTGGCTTCATCTGCCTGGAAATGGGGCTGAACAGCGTTGGTACCAGCGGCTTTGGCTCACCGGCCTTTTACGGAAACGTCATTGTCGCACTGGCTGCCTTGATTATGTTCGGCTACCTAACCTCGCATCGCAAACACCCGCTGGTCAATACCAATGTCTTTGCTGACCCGATCTATCTGCCATGTCTATTGCTGTATTTCATGGTTCAATTCATTCAAATCGGGATGACGTTCCTTTTGCCAAACTGTGCTCAATTAACGCTGCACCAGAATTCTTTTGTCGCTGGTCTGATGCTCTTGCTCGGGGCACTGATCTCAGCTGTCCTGCTGCCGCTGACTGGCCGCCTGCTGGATCAATCAGGAATCAAGAAGCCGCTGATCTTTGGCGCGCTTTTTACCAACCTGGCCGTGATCTTGATGTATGTATTTAGCAGCCATCTCTCAATGTGGTCGCTGACGATCTTTTACGCGGTCTACATGGTCGGTTTCGGCTTCTTATTCAACAACGTTATGACCTATGGACTGCAGCATCTAAAACCGCAGCTGGTTGGTGACGGCAATGCCTTGTTCAGTACACTGCAGCAGTATGCCGGCTCAATCGGAACCGCCTGTGTCTCCACGATTCTGGCAATCACTGCTGCGCAGATGCCTCACCAAAGCACCGTTGTTCAGACTGCCATGGGGACCAAGTATTCATATGTTTTGTTTATCATTGGCGCCTTGATTATGGACGTTTTGATCATTGATATCTGGAAGCAGATCGGTAAGGAAAAGCATTCATTCGAGCTGCTTGACCAAGATAAGTAAAATAAGACAAATAGCGCTATAGCAGGTCTTACATCTGCTATAGCGCTATTTTCATATATTATTCTCAGAGCTGACGCACCAACAGCCAATTACTAATCACGATCATCAGCCACCCTACCTGCTTTCATTGGCTGGCGTATTTTTTTCAAAACGGTTGCTGATCTGTTGTCCAGCCAGCCAAATCAGCATGAGCAGAATGGCAACCGGCCACAGATTCATTGGGAAGAACAGCATCATGAAGATTCCGGCCAACCAGATATTCCCCAGCAAGCTGATCCCAGAAGAAATTCCCACCAGCATCACGATCAAGGTAGTATCATTTGTTGGCAGCAGCTGGGCAATCGCGAAACCATTCGGCAGCGCGGCAAAAACAATCGGGAAGATATTACCACCCGTCCAGCTGCCCCATAAACAGACGTCCAAAAAGAACAGTTTTAAAGCAGCCAGCCCCAGCAGCATCAATGTTGATTCCCGCAGCCCCAGATTAACGGCCCAATGCAGAGATGCGGCTACTGTTTAACGACATCAATTTTGGCGAGAAGCCCAATTTTTCGATTAAATCCTAGGTATTCCGCTGCTGAAGCCTAATCGGTGGAAGAATCCCCTGGCTTTAACAGCTAAATTTTCCAAGTCAGTCCAACCAAAATCTTAATCGCAATCTAAAAGCGCCGCCTCAAGATACAAGGCTGTTATGACAAGCCCCGTCTGAGATGACGCTTTTATCAATTACGGCAATTTGCTTTATTCACCACTGGCACCATAGTTCTTGAGGACCCGTGCGCTTGGATCGTCAACGTCACAGTTCTCCCATTCCTTGTTTGGCATCCAGAAGTCCTTGATCCATTTTGCTTTTCCCGGGAAATATTCCTCAAAAATATCACGATACAGCAACGACTCTTTGGTAAATGGCGTGCAGTATGGATACTTTTCCTTGGCGTTGGCCACGTCTTCATCAGTGTAGAGCGTTTCGGCGTAGTCCTTCAAGTCGTCAACCAATGAGTGACCAACCGCATCGCTAAAGGCCGCCTTTTCCCGCATGATGATGTCGTCTGGCAGATATCCTTGCCCAGCAAATGCTTGCCGCAGCAGATACTTGCCCTTGTGATAGTGGTTCATCTTCAGTTCTGGATCAGTTGACAGCGCATATTCGACAAAGTCAAGGTCCGCAAATGGTACCCGGCCTTCCAAAGAGTTGGAAGAAATGCAGCGGTCAGCCCGCAAAACATCGTACATATACAGCTCGTGCACCCGCTTCAATGATTCTTTTTGGAATTCTTCCGCGTTGGGAGCAAAGTCCGTGTACTTGTAGCCAAACAGCTCATCAGAACATTCACCGGTTAAGATTACCTTCAAATCAGTGTTTTCATGAATGTTCTTGCAAAGCAGGTACATCCCGATTGAGGCCCGAATCGTCGTAATGTCCCAGGTTTCCAGCTGGTAGATAACCTCATGCAAAGCGTTGAGCACGTCTTCTCGCGTCATGATAAATTCGGTATGGTCAGTTCCCAGATAGTCGGCAACCTCACGCGCGTACTTGAGGTCGATCGGGTTGCGGTCCATCCCAATTGCAAAGGTCCGAATCGGCTTGCCCAAAAGCTTGGTAGCAATCGAGCAGACCAAGGATGAGTCCAGACCACCAGACAGCAGGTAGCCAACTGGCGCATCAGAGTTTAGGCGCTTGCGAACGGCTTCAACCAATTTTTCGCGCAGCGTGCTGGCTGCCGTGGCAAAATCGTCGGTCCGCATCTTCTGAACCGTCGTAGCGTCATGGTAGCAGACGAACTTTTCGCCATCATAGTAGTATCCTGGCGGGAATGGATAGATCTCATCGCAAAGATCCATCAGCGCCTTGGCAGTTGAGGCAAATGACATCTTATGCTCGCCTTTGGTATAACCATAAAACATTGGTCGAATACCAACTGGGTCGCGGGCAGCAACAACGCGCTTAGTGGTTTGGTCGTATAAGACAAAGGCAAATTCCGCGTCCAGCATCTTGCACATTGTATCCAGACCATATTTTTTATAGAGTGGAATCAAGACTTCGCAGTCACTGTTGCTGACAAACTCATACTCTGGGGCCAAGTTCTTTTCCAATGCATAATAGTTGTATATTTCGCCATTGCAGACCAAGATGCAGTCATCACTTACGAAAGGCTGCATCCCTCGCTCAGACAGGTCCATGATGGCCAGGCGATTAAAGCCAAAGACCTTGTCATCCATTGAAATCGTCCGGGTCATATCAGGTCCACGATCGTTCAGCTTAGCCAAGGCATCCGCAAAAGCCTTGGGTGCAAACTCACTGGAACCAGCGGCTAAAAATCCACACATCTTGTTCTCCTCTTTTCTCTTAAAACATTAAATATTAAAATATAGTATATCGCACAGTTCGATTTTAATAAACTTTTAATTTTAAGAAGAAGGCATTCTATCCTAGCTGGTACTTATTATTTAATTGTTTTTGCTGCGCTGATTGTTAAAGATAATTAAGTCTGATGTTATTTTTTCTAATTAATTAACGTTAAAACCGTTTTCAACAAAAATTTATAAATATCCATAAATTTACGGCTGCCGCTATCAATTTTGAAAGGAGCACTCAAAAATGCGGAAGTACGAATATCATTCCCCATTAGGTACCATGACTATGTTAGCCGATGACGCAACCTTGCATGGTCTCTGGTTCAACGACCAAAAATACTTTGGTGCCGACTACGCATTAGACGAAATTGCCGTTGGTGAAAATTCAATCATTAAACGCACAACAGCTTGGCTCGATCAGTATTTCGCAAAACAGGATCCCGACCCGCATGCCATTCCGCTCGCCTTAGAAACTACCTCTTATCGGCAGCGCATTCTAAGCAGATTGCTGGAGGTCCCCGCTGGCAGCACCATCACCTATCAGGAACTGGGACAAAAAGCCGCGCCAAATCAAAATATTTCAAAGGGAGCCGCGCGGGCAGTCGGTGGCGCCGTTGCCCACAACCCGATTTTGATTTTGGTGCCCTGTCATCGCGTTATTGGCAGTGACGGTCGCCTGACTGGCTATGCTGGCGGCACCGCACGCAAATTAGCTCTGCTGCAATTGGAGGGCGTTAATTGCAAATAGCAGCGCCAACCGCAATGAGACGGTGATTGCAAATAAAAGCGCCACATTGATTGCAAGCCAAAGCACGAATCAACAAGAAAGGGCGCAATTCAGACCAAATCAATGAATCAATAATTAAGGAAGCCACAATCGCCTAACGCCAAGGAACGATCGCAAACGACCATAATCCCCAAAATCCTTAATCAAAGACACACCCCACGGTCCAAAGCCGAAACCGCGCTAAATAAAAAAGATCTCACCGAAACTCGCGATGAGATCTTTTTATATGAACTTATTTTAGTGGAACTGCATCCCGCCATCGACTTCCAGAGTTTGACCAGTAATGTAGTCAGAGTCTGGACCAGCCAGGAAGGCAACGGCATTAGCAACGTCTTCAGGTTCAGACAGGCGTTTCAGCGCAATGTCCTTAGCAAACGTCTGCATACCCCATTCATCGCTCTTGCCTGCATTCTTGCCGACTTGGTGAGCAATGTCCATCATCATTGGCGTCTTCACGATCCCAGGTGCGTATGCGTTAACCGTCGTACCTTCTTCAGCCAGTTCACGAGCCGTAACCTGCGTGATCCCACGAATGGCAAACTTGGAGCTGGAGTATACGGTCAGGTTAGGGTTACCAACGACCCCAGCTTGGGAAGTAGCGTTGATGATCTTGCCTGGGTGGCCAAGCTTCTTAAATGCGGCATGAGCAGCCTGAACGCCCCAGATCGTACCACCAACGTTGATGCTATAAACCTTTTGCAGATCTTCAGGCGTTACAGTGTCAATTGGCGTCGTTGGAGCAACCCCGGCATTGTTAACCATAACATTGAAGTCGCCGTAGTGTTCAACAGCTTGGTCAACGGCAGCAAAGACTTCATCGCGCTTGGCAACATCGGCCGTGACGGCAAAAGCTTCACCGCCATTTGCCTTGATGCCTTCAACTACTTTTTGCAGTGCGTCCATGTGGCGAGCAACAACGACGACTGAAAAACCATCTTTAGCCAAACGTTCAGCGATTGCCTTACCAATCCCTTGACCTGCACCGGTAACTAATGCAACTTTTGCCATAATTATTGCCTCCTAAAGATTGTGAATTAGCTATCAAATTGTTGAGATAATTCTAAACGAACATCATCGAAAAGTAAATTAATTTCACTAATGTAAACACAATGAAAACGATTTTTGGCTTAACCAACAAAAAAGTTAAATCATGAGCAAAGTTTCCCTAACTAAATCTATTTACAGCGGATCAGTCAGCAATTGTGCAATCGTTTGCTATTTTAGATTTTCACCCTATTGAAATTCGTGAACGATTTTGCAGACGCGTTGATTTTCATAAAAGTTATTATTATGCTGCTGCAATCATAGAATTTCAAGTTGCGGTTTTGGCAAGCTTTTTATTCAGATATCCGCTTTTAAAAATAAAAACAATCCTCATGATTCATCAACATGAAGATTGCTGAACATATTTACGATTTACGCAGCCAATGCATAGTATCCGCAATTTATATCAGGCAGCGTTACTGCAGCAGAATCTTCAAAAGTCGATTCAACTCGGAATAAGACAGCTGCAGACGTTTTTTTAAGGTTTCCGTCGCGGGCATGGCATCATTATGCAGGTTTAGATAAGTCGAGTATTGATGAAGTCCATTCAGTTCGTGCGCCTTCATATAGTCGATTACCAAAAACGTCAGATCGGCATTGGAATACCGGCTCCAACGACTGGTTTTGCGAATGCTTTCACCGTATTTGGCAGCATAGCGTTTCTTGAGTTCCTCAAAAGAAAAGCCATAGCGCATCAGCGAATCGTAGCTGACGCCCAGAACCGGTCGGCAGCGCAGACGAAAATCCTTTACATTATAGAGCTTTTCGCGACGCATAAGTTCTAAGGCCTCATTTACGACCTGCTCACATGTCTGCGGGTCTGCTAAACGAATGGACTGCTTGGCACCGAGATGCTTGCTGGCTCCCTTTTTACCATTTTGCGCAATGTTTTTCTTGGCATCATAGCTAAATCCCAGGTCATGCATCAAATCGCTCCAAGACATTTTAGTGATCTGCATGGCACTGTTTGGCGAAGGTGCCTCGCCACGATGATAGCGATCTTGATAAACGGTACGGCTGGGATTATTTTGAATACCCAAACGGATGATTTCTTGCTTCAACAGAACTTTAATGATTTCTGGATCAGCAGCTTTATGCGGCATAACGACAACCTTCTTTCGTAAAAGGCTTTAGTCTAATGATACCGTAATTCAAGCAAAAAATCCCCTAATCTCTCAAACTGCTGATCGCCATCGCGTTTGGCTGTCTGACATTTCGGTAAATAATTGACAGTAACTGCCAAGTCGCTATGTTCATCCGCGTCATGCCTAATCATAATGGCTCAGATTACCGCACTAAAGCTGGTTATTTGCATAAGACCAAACATACCAAGCCGAACCGTTGAACAATGCCGTCTTATCATTGCTAAATCTAGATGCCCAAAGCCAGCTTGCCGCAGATGCTATTTCATTCATACCAGACTCAGCCATGATGCTTCTTGATTAACTTGCATTATTAGATGGCAGCATAAGCGACCCGACAGCCATACTCGGTTAAAAATGCGCTCAATACGTCCGCATCCAGCCAAACAGTCGCCGTATTGGCATTGGCATGAACCCCAATCAAGCCGCCTTGAAAATCTTGATCCAAGTAAACCTGCACTTGATGTTCAGTATCATTCAGCGCTCCCATTGGCGTCACTGATCCTGGACGTAAAGCCAAATATTTCTCCATGTCTTCAGCTGAGGCAAAACTCAGATGCCGCGCTCCGATTTCTTTACGAAAGGCTTTCAGATCCACTCGCTTTTGCGGCATGATCGACACCAGGTAATAGTGTTGATGCTTATCATCGCGCAGGAAAAGATTTTTGGCTGCCGTTTCTGGATGGATCAGATTCAAATCCGCAATCTGGTCAATGCGATCAACTGCCGGATGCCGCTGCATTTCATAGTTGATCTGCTTTTCATCCAGCTTGGCTAATACATCCTGAATTTTCTTTTCGTTTTCTTCCATATCAATTCATCGCCTTTTGAGTTTTAGCATTGATTATAAGGCAGCTAATCATTTTCAAGAGTTAGAATTTTTATTTTCTCAAAATTGCCAGTTTTTATTGCCGATTTTGGTAAATTTCGATCAAAAGCAGGCTGACGATTGACTAGTTGCTTTTTAGGATGCGGTTGAAAACCTTGATAAAATTACCCTAGTTACCAACTCGCTTGATTGGGAGCGATTATATTCTGACCGATTTCTCGGCAGCATCGAGCCTGCTACATTAAGCCATAAACCTTATCCAAGCTAGCAAATGTATTTGCGCCATCTGCCTGATAAACGGCTTGGCTTTGTGATTTGATAGAATCTTCCATGGGGAAAGCCTCCGTATTCTGATTGGTTTTAGCAGTTCAATCATACGGGGAGGGCTTTCCCTTTTTCAATTCCTCCTTTAAATTTACACAAACAATTTTACACTCCCTTGATATACATTGATTTTTACCTACTATACATCGCTTTTTTGAAAAAAGTAGGTAATGAAATTTTCGTCATATGTTATTATACAGAATTTTTTGCATAATTCAGTCTAAGCAAGCCTAGCCACGACTTTTTCGATGATCAGCCAGCCCAATTTGTAGAGAAAAGAATTTTCGCCATATCGGATTGCCCAAATAATTGCCGCACCATGGATGATTACTGATTAATCACTCTTCGCTGCAAGCAACAAAGGTCTTTCCAATTATCGGTAAAGCCCAAAATAGCAAGGACCAGATCTGGGGAGCGACAACAGAATTTATCCCGAATATTATGCTGATTACAATAGGACATCAAAAGACCCCAGAATCACTTTTCACGACTCTGGGGCTAATTCAGTTGACTTAATTACGTGAAATGCGTGATTATGCTTCTTCAATTGTCAAAGCATAGGTTACTGGATTAAAAACAAGCCGAGTATTAAATGGCGCACTGATTTTGTTGAGACGAGTAACAATACGATCCGCATACCGGTCTTCATTGATGCCTTTTTTGAAGCAGGAAATTGATCTTCACCAATCCGATTTGACAAAGACCCTAAAAATCAAAAAAAACAGCCATCAGTAAAAACTAATGACTGCTTAGTAAAGATATATAACTGAATATTTAATGCCTCCGGTGGGGGTCGAACCCACACTCCCTCAACGGGAACTGGATTTTGAGTCCAGCGCGTCTGCCAATTCCGCCACAGAGGCATAAGTCTTTACTAAAAGGTGGTAACCGGATTTGAACCGGTGATCAAGGTTTTGCAGACCTGTGCCTTACCACTTGGCTATACCACCAAATAGTGCCTGAACGTTTCGTCCAAACTATCCAACATTTGGTAGACTGTTGGATAAAAGGGCGGTATGTGGGATTCGAACCCACGCATGTCGGACCCACAAACCGATGTGTTAACCAAACTTCACCAATACCGCCAAAATATTCAGTTGAGCAGGGATAGTAGGAATCGAACCCACAATGACGGTTTTGGAGACCGTAGTTATACCGTTTAACTATATCCCTATAATAATGGAGGAGGGTGGATTCGAACCGCCGAACCCGAAGGAACGGTTTTACAGACCGTCGCGTTTAGCCACTTCGCTACTCCTCCATAAGAGCTTAACTGTTATTGAAAAACAATCAGTAACAATCAACAATAAATATGATAACTAATTTAGCCAATAAAAGCAAGCCCTTTTTTAATTATTTAACTCAATTATCTTCAAACGATGCTCCCATTGCTCCGCAAACTTATCATACTGCCACTCCGTCCGCTTGGCTTTCTTGACGCCAACAGCCTGATTAAGATAAACCAGATGGGCTGCTTTTAGTGGATCATGAATACCATGCAGATGACCATAAAAGACGTATTTTACGTGCGGAGCCTTTTCCAGCAGTCTGCCTAAACGCTCGCTGCCCATCATTGCATTGATCATCTGGTAGGTTTTCAGCTGTCTTGGGCTTTGGACAAATGACGGTTTGGGACTCAGCAAAGCCTTTCTTGGTGCGAAGTGAGTTAAAAAAATCACTTTTTTGCCAGCCGCCTGAGCCATTGTCAGCTGCTGTTCAACCTGATTCAGCACCAGTCCCATTCTTTGCGGGTCAGACATGGGCTGTTTGATAGCGGCATCAACCCAGTAGACCTTTTTCCATTGGGCTACTCGCTGCGGCTGCTGAGCGTAGTCAGAAAATGAATAGTCATACCAGCCGTTATTACCGATTAAGCGCCAGTCCGTCCCCGGCAGATCAACATATTGATTGTGCAGGTACATTGGATCCGCCAGGTGCTCAACGTCTTGGTATGACGCGTGCGACAGCATATCATGATTTCCCAGGACATAATAGATCTGAACCCGTTCGCCAACCAAGCGCTGTAAAGCAGCAAAATAGCGCCGCGTTCGTCCAAAATTGTTGTAAAGATCACCGGCATATAGATAGTAGTCGATATCATGCCTTAACAGCCAACTTGCTTGAATGTGCAAGGCTCGCGTTGACATGATTCGGTTGACATCCAGGTGATTATCGCTGCTGACTGCCAGCTTAATCATTCTCAATCCCCCCTTGAAAGTAAGGATAACATAATCCCGATGAATTAAAAAACGTCCGCGAAATAAATCACGAACGTTAATTGATTTTATTAGTCAACGCCTTCCATCAAGCCGTGAATTCGCTTAACAAAGAAGCAAAGCACGATCCCAAAGACGATCGCTACACCACCAACGATCAGGAAGTATTGAATTTCCGTACCTGGCGTGTAGAACTTAACAATTTGCGCATTGACGGCTTGACCGGCAGAATCGGCCAGGAACCACATACTCATCATTTGTGAACGGAACGCAACTGGTGCCAGCTTAGTCGTGATTGACAGACCAATTGGCGAGATCAGCATTTCGGCGATTTCACAGATAAACCATGAGCCGACCAGCCAGAATGGACTGACCCGCCCAGAAGTCGTACCGTGAATCAAGCCAGGCAGTGCCATCCAGACAAATGAAAGACCAACGATAACCAGACCGGCAGCAAACTTGCCAGGAGCACTTGGCTGGTTCTTCCAGTGACTCCACAGGTGAACGAAGAATGGCGTCAGAATCATGATAAACAGCGGGTTCAGCGTCTGGAAGTTGGCAGCAGCAAAGTGCCAGCCCCCAATGTGCAGAACCGTCCGTTGAGCAGCAAACAGTGCCAGCACAACCGAACCAGATTCTTCAATTGCCCAGAAGATTGCCGCAGCGATAAACAGCGGAATGTAGGCTACAACCCGTGATTTTTCGACCTTGGTAACCTTCTTGGAGTTGAGCATCATGATAAAGTAGATGATTGGCAAAGCAATCGCAATAACCGTAATCAAATTGATGATGCTGTTGATGTTTAACTGACCCATGGCTCCCATCAGACCGAGAATGATTGCCAAGACAACTACGGCAACGATCGTCCAGTTGATGATTGGCTTAAGATCTTCTTTGTCGATTGGGTCATCTGGGTAGAGACTGTCTTTTGACAGATACTTCTTACCATCAATGTAGTATTGCAGCAAGCCAAAGAACATCCCGATCGCAGCCAGTGAGAAACCAGCATGGAAGTTCATTTCGTTGCCAAACAGGTGCAGGCCAAAACCGTTGGCAGCCCAAGGAACTGCGATTGGTGAAATGGCTGCCCCAAAGTTGATCCCGAAGACGAACATTGAGAACCCGGCATCCCGGCGCCGGTCTTCTTCACTGTACAGGCCACCGACCATTTCAGAAACGTTTGGCTTCAAAAGCCCAGTCCCGATAACGATCAAAATAATTGAAGCATAAAGTGCCGTCGTCCCAGCAGGCAATGACAGAGCAATATGACCAAACATGATCAAAACCCCACCAATAAAGACGGTCTTTCTTGGCCCCCAAAGTCGGTCAGAAAGCCAGCCGCCGATCACCCCAGAAAGATATACCAGCGAACCATAGATTGACATGATCGAAGCAGCCGTTGCCTGGTCCATGCCCAAACCGCCTTTGCTGACGGCGTAGTACATGTAGAACAGCAGGATGGCACGCATCCCGTAGTAACTGAACCGTTCCCACATTTCAGTGAAGAACAGCGTAGCCAGTCCTCTTGGCTGCCCGAAGAAGGACGTGTCTAATTGTTTTTGCTTATCCATTCCATTTCCTCCAAATTTTGATTGAATCTAATAAAAGCTCAGTCAAATTATTGAAAAAGTCAAAAGATTAAAGGAAAGTAACAATTTCCTTAAAATAACGTTTACTATTATATACTGTTTATCTTCATTCCGTCAAACCAAGTGCCGGTATTCCAAGAGGTAAATCGTGATATCAAGGCATTTTGGAATCGTTTGCGCATCATCTTAAAAAGTAATAAATGTTCACAAAATTTTAAAATTGAATGCTAATCTATACTGTTAGTTAATAAAATTATCATTAAATACAATTGTAAGCGATAACAATTATCTGTTGAGATTTTCACTAAAAAAAGTGTTTAAAATCATGCACATGCACAATTTTAAACACTTGTCTTGTTTTATTTTTCGTTGAAAGGATCCCATTCATATTTTGCTCGTGGCCCACCAATGTATTTTGGCCGTGAGCGCAGATAAGTCACGTGGGCCTGACCGATTTCCTTAACTGATGTGCGAACTGGCACTTGAACAAATTTGACGTGCATGCCGATAAACGTATCACCGATATCCATGCCAGCATTGGCAACGACATGCTCGACCTCAACGGGATCAGTAAAGTTTTCAAAGGCGGCAATCTGACCGGCGCCACCAGCATTGATCTGGGGGAAGACACTGACGATCTCGAGTCCTTTAGCCTTAGCAACCGCTTTTTCAACCACCAGCGCTCGGTTTAAATGCTCACATCCCTGTACGGCCAAATGAACGCCCAACGGTTTTAAAGTCTCAATAATCGTTTTGACGATCGTCCGGCCAATTTCAATGTTGGAATGCTTGCCGATCATCTTGCCTTGAACCTCACTGGTGCTCAAGCCCAAGACGAACAGATCATCCGGTTCCAGATGGGCCTGTTCGAGCAGCTCACTGAGTCCTTTTTTCGTTAGCAAGCGAATCTCTTCAATATCCACATCGCTCATGTTTTTCGCCTCTCTTATGTCTTTTAAGTGATTATATCATCAAATTTTAATTGTGCTTAAGAAAGACCACCAATAATGTTTAAGACATAATCAAGACGGCAAACCAACGACTAATCGATTACCAGCAGCGATTTGATGGCCTGGCGCTGATCCATTGCTGCATAGGCATCAGCAGCGTGATCAAGGTCAAAGCTCTTGGTAAAGACCTTACCTGGGTTAATCTCCCCATCCAAAACGGCCTTGAGCAGCAATTCCTTATCAGGCTTGGTAACCGAAGCAATTCCGCCACGCAGACCGATGTTTTTCCAGAACAGCTGGTTGGATTTTGGTTCAGCATGCGGTACGCCGACGCGACCAATCACTGCTCCCGGTCGTGCAATCTGGCCAGCCTGATCAATGGCCCCAGCCGCGCCAACACATTCCAAAACAGCGTCAACACCGGCATTTTCTTTAGTCAGAGCCAATACCTGCTGAACAGCAGCGGCGCCTTTTTGGGCAACAATGTCAGTATCACCAAATTCTCGGCCTAAAGCTGCTCGATCTTCGTGGTGGCTGAGCAGGATAATCTTTTCCGCGCCCAACAGCTTGGCACCGATTACGCCACACAGGCCAACCGCGCCATCACCAATCACTGCAACCGTATCGCCTGGCTTGATCTCAGCATTTTTGGCTGCATGAAAACTGGCTCTCATTTTTGTCCAAACTGCTCATCAGCTGCATATCGGCCTCACTCATCTCAAAATAAAAAGCTCCGTATCTCGGACATCAGTCCAGTACGGAGCTTTTCAGTTACAACTAGCAGATTCGAGTTTTTCTTGTCAAAACGTGTGCAGCACTTTTCGCAATATACAAAAACAAAGCTTGATATACCGACGAGAAACGTTGATAAATCAAGCTTTGTAACATTTAACGAATGTTTATTATGCCAACTATAGGAGTCGAACCTACGACCTTCTCTTTACGAGGGAGATGCTCTACCAGCTGAGCTAAGTTGGCAAAAGAAATACCGATCAGTATTTCAATGACTCCGGCAGTCAGACTCGAACTGACGACAACCTGATTAACAGTCAGGTGCTCTACCAACTGAGCTATGCCGGAATAATGCATGGCAATGCCCTATCCTCGCAGGGAGCGATCCCCCAACTACTTTCGGCGCGTTGAAGCTTAACTTCTGTGTTCGGCATGGGAACAGGTGTATCCTTCAAGCCATCATCACCACACTAATCCTTTTCAGGATTGAGAGCTTGCACTCTCAAAACTAAACAATATCTATTCTTCTCACGTTCAATCGAAACACCCTTAAACTTGGTTAAGTCCTCGACCGATTAGTAATGGTCCGCTCCATGCCTCGCGGCACTTCCACTTCCATCCTATCTACCTCATCATCTCTGAGGGGTCTTACTTCCATAAGGAATGGGAAATCTCATCTTGAGGCGAGTTTCACGCTTAGATGCTTTCAGCGTTTATCTCATCCATACATAGCTACCCAGCGATGCTCCTGGCGGAACAACTGGTACACCAGCGGTATGTCCATCCCGGTCCTCTCGTACTAAGGACAGGTCCTCTCAAATTTCCTACGCCCGCGACGGATAGGGACCGAACTGTCTCACGACGT
>OLOY01000330.1_pt1 | contig 40843 bp, 41 predicted proteins | sample 1672771 | NCBI WGS metagenome assembly OLOY01 (sample SAMEA3136722, study PRJEB25190) | human gut metagenome
AAATGTTCCAATGCAGTAGTTATGTAGGTATTACAGCAGGGGCTTCCACCCCAAACAAAATTATTGAGGAGGTTCAAGAACATGTCAGAATTAAGTTTTGAACAGATGCTGGAAGATTCCGTAAAAACTATCAGAAATGGAGAGATCGTACAGGGTACTGTCATCGATGTAAAAGAAGATGAGATTATTCTGAATATCGGTTATAAAGCAGACGGTATTATCACAAAGAACGAATACTCTAACGATGCAAGCCTTGTACTCACAGATGCTGTTCACGTTGGAGACACAATGGAAGCAAAAGTTCTCAAAGTAAATGATGGAGAAGGCCAGGTTACTCTTACTTACAAGAGACTGGCAGCAGAGAAAGGCAACAAACGTCTTGAAGAAGCATTTGAGAATCAGGAAGTATTAAAGGCTCCTGTAACTCAGGTACTTGACGGCGGACTTTGTGTAAACGTAGACGAAGCAAGAGTATTCATTCCTGCAAGTCTTGTTTCCGACACATACGAGAAAGACCTTTCCAAATATGCAGATCAGGAGATCGAATTTGTTATCACAGAATTCAATCCGAGAAGACGCCGCATCATCGGTAACCGTAAGCAGCTTCTTCTTGCTGAAAAAGCAGAAAAACAGAAAGAATTAATGGAAAAGATTCATGTTGGTGACACTGTAGAAGGTGTTGTTAAGAATGTTACAGATTTCGGTGCATTCGTTGACCTTGGCGGTGCAGACGGACTTCTTCACATTTCCGAAATGTCCTGGGGCAGAGTAGAGAATCCGAAGAAGGTATTCACTGTTGGCGAGAAGCTGAAAGTCCTGATCAAGGATATCAATGGAGATAAGATTGCACTTTCCCTGAAATTCCCTGAGGAGAATCCATGGCTTACAGCAGCTGAAAAATTTGCTGTAGGTAATGTGGTAACCGGTAAAGTTGCACGTATGACAGATTTCGGAGCTTTTGTTGAGCTTGCACCTGGTGTAGATGCACTTCTTCACGTATCCCAGATCTCCAGAGAGCACGTTGCAAAACCTGCAGACGTACTTTCTATCGGACAGGAAATCGAAGCTAAGGTTGTTGACTTCAACGGCGAAGACAAGAAGATCAGCCTGAGCATGAAAGCTCTTGAGGCACCGGTTGAGGAAGCTACAGAAGAATAATTTCTTTATACAGAATTGTAGTGAAATTGATAAACACCATCTTTGCATAATCAGATTTATGCCAAGATGGTGTTTTTTTGTTTTGGGAAAATTATTTTAATGTGTTCAGCAAATAGGGAAGTGCATGTTCCAGATATTGTTTCTGCTTCAACGGATCGCTTAGAAAAATATGGGAGCATGTAAACCAGGTATAGCAGGTATCTTTAGTAGCCGCTTTCCGGTGTTTCTTATCGATTCCGGATCCAAGGACTTTGGGAATAACTGTGTCTTCCTCCGGAAGATAATAGTAGTCCTTTGGATTGGTGTAATATTGTTTCAGTTTACCGTCTGTTGTTTTGATAATAAATTTTATTGTTTCTTTTTCTCCTGTGAGATAAAACTGTTCATTTCCATTGGAGAATTTCTGCGGAAGTTTATAAGGAAGCGTTAATTCCAGAATCAGATTTTCATCATCCAGTTCCGCATATGTAACCTCATACTCGGAATCATAAATGCACAGATAACTTAGCATCTCAAAAATTCTTCCAAGTCCCAGCACATCTTCCAGGTTATGACCGAGAATTTCTTCTGCCGTAATGGCATCTCGTTTTTTCAGAAAATCTTTATAAAGCTGAATGCATTCTTTCCCATTGTTATAAATTCGGTCTTTGATTCCGAGAAATTCTTCCAGACATGGCTGTTTCAGAGCAGGCAGCTTCAGAAGTGTTTTCAAAGGCTTCAGAGTCAGATATAAATCTAGGGACATTTTGTGCTCAAAAGGAGAGGACAGTCCGTATTTTTCGTATCTTGCTTCCAGATAGGGTTGGTCAAATCGCTCTCCGTTGTAAGAAATCAGCAAATCACATTGTTGAAGAAATTGTGAAAAAATTCTCAGAATTGTTTCTTCTTCTTTGTCACTTTCGGCCATCCATTGGTGAAAATACCAAGTTTCATCTTCAATTCCAACAGCTCCGATCAGGTACAAAAACGTGGATTTTCGGGATAATCCGGTGGTTTCGATATCATAAAAAACAGGTGAAAAATTGTATTTTTGGAAGAATTTTCCGGTGAAAAATTTAACAGTCTCAAAGCCCGGAAACCCTTGTAAAATGGGCATTTTTTTAACAATCATGTTAAGAATTTTCCTTTCCTAAATTGTATTTAATTATACACAAGAAATTAGAAATTGGGTAGTGATTTTTTGAAAAAAATGGTTTATAGTATAAATATAATTAAAAAAATATATCAAAAAGGAAGAAAAAGCATGTGGGATTTAACTGTTTGCGGGATTGATTTTTATCATCTTATGAACTGGTTGATTATATACAGTTTTTTTGGCTGGGTATGGGAAACCTGTTATGTATCTGTTAAAAGCGGCAAATTTGTAAACCGTGGTTTTATCAATGGACCCTTATGTACCATATATGGATTTGGGGCGGTATCTGTGTATGTGATCCTGAGACCCTTTAGCGACAATCTTCTGTATCTGTATCTGGGAGGAGTCGTTGTGGCAACTGCGCTGGAGTATGTGACAGCCGTATTGATGGAGTCTATTTTTCATACATCCTGGTGGGATTACAGTGATAATAAATTTAATTTCCAGGGACGTATCTGTCTGGGAGCATCCCTTGGCTGGGGGGCATTTACAGTGATTCTGTTTAAGGTGCTACATCCTCTTGTGGAATCCATTGTGATCCTGTATCCGGTTTACGTAGGTGAGATTGGCATATGTGTGATAGGAGTGGGATATGTTGTGGATTTTGCTTTCTCAGCAGCTGCGGCTTTCCGTATTCACGAGAAACTGCCTGTTATTGAGGCGGCTATGGAGCAGGCAAAGGGCGAAATGCTTGTGAAAATGCATGAGAAGATTGCCAGTGTTGGTTTTGCCAAAGAAGCTACGCTTGAGAGTGTAAAAGAACGCCTGGGAGATGTGGAAGTCCTTAAAGAAATGGAACAGAAACGTGCTGCAATTACAGCAGAGATCAGTGCAGAGCTTCAGAAGAGAAAAGAAGCTATGGCAGCAAAGGTCGGTCACAATATGCAGCGTTTCGTAAAAGCATATCCAAATCTGAACCGCGGATACAAATTACATAATCTGAAGAACCTGAGAAACAAAAAAGAAAAATAAAGCGTTTTCGGATGCTTAATATAAAAAGGAGGGAATAAAATGGGAATTTTAACCTTTAAGGGTGGTGTTCATCCTTATGACGGAAAAGAATTATCCAAGAACAGTCCGGTAGTGAAATATCTGCCTAAGGGAGATATGGTATATCCTCTTTCACAGCATATCGGTGCGCCGGCCGCACCTGTAGTTCAGAAAGGAGATCACGTGCTTGCGGGACAGAAGATTGCAGATGCTGCAGGCTTTGTGTCATCACCGATCCATGCATCTGTTTCCGGTACAGTTAAGGGAATGGAACCCAGACTGACAGCAACAGGTTCTATGGTTAATTCCATTATTATTGAGAATGACCAGCAGTATGAAAGTGTGGAATTTACTCCTGCACGACTGGAAGATCTTTCAAAAGAGGAAATTCTGGCGAGAATTAAAGAAGGCGGAGTTGTGGGAATGGGTGGAGCCGGATTCCCTACACAAGTAAAGCTTGCTCCAAAGGAACCGGACAAAATCGATCATATTCTTGTAAACGGTGCCGAGTGTGAGCCTTATCTTACCAGCGACTACAGAAGAATGCTGGATGACTCTGAGAAGCTGATCGAAGGCTTAAGAGTTATGCTGAAGCTTTTTGACAATGCGAAGGGATACATCTGTATTGAGGATAACAAGCCTGACTGTATTGCCAAGCTGAAAGAAATGGTAAAAGATATTCCCCGTATTGAAGTAGCAGAGCTGATGACCAAGTACCCACAGGGTGGTGAGCGTTTCCTGATCAAGGCTGTCACAAACAGAGAGATTAACTCTGCCATGCTTCCGGCAGATGCAGGATGCGTAGTTGATAACGTAGATACTGTAATTGCTGTTTATGAAGCCGTTATCCTTGGAAAACCTGTTATGGACCGTATTGTGACAGTAACAGGACAGGGGATTAAGAATCCCCAGAACTTTGATGTTCTTTCCGGAACAGATATGGCAGAACTGATTGAAGCTGCCGGTGGACTGACAGATAATGTATCCAAAGTAATCTCAGGTGGTCCTATGATGGGATTTGCCATGTATGACACTCATGTACCATGTATCAAGACCAGTTCCGCATGTCTCTGTCTGGAGAAGGATGATGTGGCAGATGCCCAACAGACTGCATGTATTAACTGCGGCAGATGTGTAGGAGTCTGTCCCGGCCATGTGATTCCTGCAAGACTTGCAACTTTTGCAGAGCATGGTGATATGGAAAGCTTCCAGAAATTTGATGGTATGGAATGCTGCGAATGCGGCTGCTGCAGTTATATCTGTCCAGCCAAGCGTCCGCTGACCCAGATGATCAAATCTATGCGTAAGATGGTTCTGGCAAGCCGTAAGAAAAAGTAAAAGGGGGACATCATAATGGATCAGATGTTACATGTATCATCCAATCCCCATGTCCGGGATAAGATGACAACAAGCAAAATCATGCAGCTTGTGGCGCTGGCACTTTTGCCGACCACACTGTTTGGAATTTATAATTTTGGCCTTCGCGCCTTACTGGTAGTAGTGGTCACTGTTGCTTCCAGTGTATTCTTTGAGTGGATTTATGACAAGCTGATGCATAAGAAGAACACAATTACAGACTTCAGTGCAGTTGTTACAGGTTTGCTGCTTGCATTAAATATGCCTGCGTCAATTCCGCTCTGGATGCCTGTACTTGGCAGTGCATTTGCGATTATCGTTGTAAAACAGCTTTTCGGTGGTCTGGGACAGAACTTCATGAACCCGGCACTTGCAGGAAGATGTTTCCTGATGATCTCTTTCGCAGGAAAGATGACAGATTTCGCAGTAAGCGACAGCTTCAGAGGTGTAGTAGATACTGTATCCGGTGCAACTCCTCTGGCAGCTCTGAAACAGAATGGATTTACAGACAGTTCTGTATCTGTATTACATATGTTTATCGGTGATATCCAGGGAACCATCGGTGAGACTTCTGCCCTTGCAATCCTCATCGGAGCTGCAATCCTTCTGGTTTTCAAGGTGATCGATCTGAAGATCCCGCTTACCTATATTGGAAGTTTCGCAGTATTTGTAATCCTTTACATGCTTGGAACAGGCAAGGGATTTGACGTGAACTATCTGTTCAGCCACATCTTCGGCGGTGGTCTTATGCTTGGTGCATGGTTTATGGCTACAGACTATGTCACAACACCGATCACACCAAGAGGACAGTATGTATACGGTGTCTGTCTTGGTGTACTGACTGCGATCTTCCGTCTCTTTGGCGGTTCCGCAGAGGGCGTATCCTATGCGATCATTTTCTGCAACCTGTTAGTTCCGATGATTGAACGTGTGACTCGTCACCCGGCATTTGGGAAAGGGGGCAAAAAGGCATGAGTAACAGAATTATCAAAGATACCATAGCCATTACAGTGATCACACTTGTGGCAGGACTTGCCCTTGGTGTAGTCCAGGATATTACAGCAGATCCTATTGCAAAGCAGGAAGCTCAGGCGAAACAGGATGCGTATAAGGCAGTATTTGCAGATGCGGACAGCTTTGAGACAGTGGATGTGGATGCAGATGCCATGCAGTCTTATCTGGATGAGAACGGATATGCGGCACAGTCCATAGATGAAACTATGCTTGCCAAAGATGCTTCAGGCAATGAACTGGGATATGCATTTACAGTAACTACTTCTGAGGGTTACGGCGGAGATATCCAGTTTGCCATGGGTATCCAGGATGACGGTACTTTAAATGGAATTTCCATTCTTTCCATCGGTGAGACCGCAGGTCTTGGTATGAGAGCAAACACAGATGCATTTAAGAATCAGTTCAAAGATAAGAAAGTAGATAAATTTGAATATACAAAGACCGGTGCCACAGCGGATAACCAGATCGATGCGTTAAGTGGTGCCACTATTACAACGAATGCCATGACAAACGGTGTCAATGCCGGATTATGTGCGTTCCAGTATGAGAAAGGGGGAAATCAGTGATGAAACCAAACACACCTGCTGAACGTTTATATAACGGAATCATCAAAGAAAATCCTACCTTTGTACTGATGCTTGGTATGTGTCCTACACTGGCTATCACCACATCTGCAACCAATGGTATCGGAATGGGACTTACTACAACTGTGATCCTTGCAGCATCCAACTTAATGATCTCTCTTCTGAGAAACTTTATCCCGGACAGAGTGCGTATGCCTGCATTTATCGTAGTTGTTGCTTCCTTTGTAACAGTTGTACAGCTTCTTTTACAGGGATTTATCCCAAGTCTGTATGACTCTCTTGGAATCTATATTCCTCTAATCGTAGTTAACTGTATCATCCTTGGACGTGCAGAGGCTTATGCATCCAAGAATAAACCCATTGCCTCTCTGTTTGACGGTATTGGTATGGGTCTTGGATTTACCTTAAGTATTACCTGTATCGGTGCAGTACGTGAGCTGATCGGTGCAGGTTCCCTGTTCGGACATCAGATCCTTCCTCTGGCAGATGCTGCAGCAGGTAAGGCCGGTTATGAACCGATCACAATTTTTATCCTGGCACCCGGAGCATTCTTTGTTCTGGCAGCACTTTCTGCATTGCAGAACAAATTTAAAATCGGTGCAGCCAAACGTGGCATTGATCCAAGCAATCCTGATTGCGGCGGAAGCTGTGCAGCCTGCGGCAATACCATGTGTAAGGGAAAAAGGGGGTAATGGATTATGAAAGAACTTTTGATCATACTTGTAAGCTCAGCAATTGTAAATAACGTAGTCCTCAGCCAGTTCCTTGGCCTTTGTCCTTTCCTTGGCGTTTCCAAGAGTGTAGAGACAGCAGCCGGCATGGGCGGCGCGATCATTTTCGTTATTACACTGTCATCTTTTGTGACAGGTATTATTTACAATGCTATCCTGGTTCCTACAAACCTGACTTATCTGCAGACGATCGTATTCATCCTGCTGATCGCGGCACTGGTACAGTTTGTAGAGATGTTCCTTAAGAAGGCAATGCCTTCCCTGTATCAGGCACTTGGCGTGTATCTTCCTCTGATCACAACAAACTGTGCAGTTCTTGGTGTTGCCCTTACAAACGTGCAGAAAGAGTATAATGTTCTTCAGGGAACAGTGAACGGATTTGCAACAGCAGTGGGCTTTACGATTTCTATTGTGCTGATGGCTGGTATCCGTGAGAAAATCGCATACAATGACATTCCAAAATCCTTCCAGGGATTCCCTACAGTTCTGCTGACAGCCGGACTGATGGCAATTGCCTTCTTCGGATTTTCAGGACTGATTTAAGGAGGGAAATGTTATGAATATAGGAGCAATTATAGCGGCAACCGTACTGGTTGCGGCAGTAGGTCTTTTTATTGGTATTTTCCTCGGGGTGGCTGGTAACAAATTTGCTGTGGAAGTAGATGAGAAGGAAGTTGCAGTCCGCGAAGCGCTTCCCGGTAATAACTGCGGCGGCTGTGGTTATCCTGGCTGTGATGGTCTGGCAGCAGCAATTGCCAAAGGTGAGGCACCTGTAAACGGATGTCCGGTAGGCGGTGAGCCTGTGGGGAAAGTGATCGCAGGGATCATGGGACAGGAAGTTGTGGAGACTGCCCGCCAGGTGGCCTATGTGAAGTGTGCAGGTACCTGTGAGAAAACAAAAGACAACTATGAATATACAGGTGTGGAAGACTGCGAGATGATGGCTTTCATTCCCGGTGGTGGTGCCAAGTCCTGTACTTATGGATGCCTTGGCTTTGGAAGCTGCGTAAAAGCCTGTCCCTTCGGTGCCATTGAGGTGGTGAATGGTGTGGCTGTGGTGGATAAAGAGGCATGTAAGGCCTGTGGCAAATGTGTTGCCAAGTGTCCGAAGCATCTGATCGAGCTTGTGCCCTATGACCAGACTACATTCGTACAGTGCAGCTCTCATGCAAAAGGCAAGGCAGTTACATCTGCCTGTGAAGTTGGATGTATTGGATGTAAGAAATGTGAGAAGACCTGTCCCAATGGGGCAATTACAGTGGATAATTTCTGCGCACATATTGATTATAGCAAGTGTACAAATTGCGGGGCATGTAAAGAAGCCTGCCCAAGACACATTATTCAGTAAGTTTAAAGGAGCCATTGCCCGAAAGGGGAAGGGCTCCTTTTTTGCGGAATCCTGACTTTACGGGAATGAGGTTTTATGCTATGATAAAGCACAGAAAAAGGAAGGGCGTGATACAGAATGAAAAGTATTGTAATCGGAGTTGCCGGAGGATCCGGTTCAGGAAAATCTACCTTTACCAACAGGAACAAGAAATATTTTGGGGACGATGTGGTGGTGCTTTATCATGACAATTATTACCGCAGTCAGGATGGGATTCCTTTTGAACAGAGGGTGACAGTGAATTATGACCATCCGGATGCCCTGGAAACAGATTTGATGGTAGAGCATCTGAAAAAGCTGAAGGCAGGAGAATCTATTGAATGCCCGGTGTATGATTTTACAAAGCACACTCGTTCTTCCCAGGTATTAAGGATCGATCCCAAACCTGTGATCCTGGTAGAGGGAATCCTTTTGCTGGCGGATCCCAGAGTGAGAGAGCTTTTGGACATTAAGGTTTATGTGGAGGCAGATGCAGATGAGCGTATTCTCAGGAGGATTTCCAGAGATGTGGAAGAGCGGGGAAGAGATATGAAGGGAATTATTAATCAGTATCTTACCACAGTGAAGCCAATGCATTATCTTTATGTGGAGCCTACCCGTGCAAAAGCGGATGTGGTGATCAACAGTGGCAAGAATAATATTGCCTTTGATTTGTTTGTATCCAAGATCAGCCAGATTCTGGGGAAAATGAAACAGGAGGGTCTATCATGATTGCATTTGTCCACGGAATTGCCGCAGATATGACGGAAAATTCAGTGATCGTTGAAACCGGCGGTATTGGATACGAAATCTATATGACTGGTGAAAGTCTTTCCCAGCTTCCTATGGGAGAGAAAGTAAAGATCCATACATATTTTCAGGTCAGAGAGGATGCCATGCAGTTGTATGGATTCCTCAAAAAAGATGACCTGCAGATGTTTAAGCTTCTGCTGGGAGTAAATGGAGTTGGACCAAAGGCTGCTATGGGAGTTTTATCTGGGATTACCGCGGATGAACTTCGCTTTGCAGTTCTTTCAGATGATGTGAAAACCCTGTCAAAGGCTCCGGGGATCGGTAAGAAAACGGCTCAGAAGTTGATTCTTGAATTAAAGGATAAATTAAAGCTTGAAGATGCGTTTGAGTTAAAGCTTGCCCATGAGCAGGAGAAAGCAGAAGCTTCCGGTGATGTTTCAGATGGAAGACAGGAGGCTGTAGCAGCCCTGGTTGCTCTGGGATACAGCAGCACAGATGCACTTCGGGCAGTGCGTAAGGTGACAGAGGTGTCTCCGGATGATGTGGAGGGATTGCTGAAGGCCGCTTTGAAAAATATGCTTTAAAAATAAAACAGAGGTTTCGTGAATGGAGAAGCGAGTAATTACAACAGACGTTATAGAGGAGGATTTTGCCCTTGAGGGAAATTTGAGACCTCAGACGCTGGATGAATATATTGGTCAGGAGAAGACCAAAAATACATTGAAAATTTATATTGAAGCAGCAAAACAGAGGCATGATGCACTGGATCATGTGCTTTTTTATGGCCCTCCGGGACTTGGAAAGACTACATTATCCGGAATTATTGCCAATGAAATGGGTGTGCATATGAAGGTAACCTCCGGTCCGGCTATTGAGAAGCCGGGAGAGATGGCTGCGATCCTGAATAATCTGCAGGAGGGAGATATTCTCTTTGTAGATGAGATCCACCGCCTGAACCGTCAGGTGGAGGAGGTGCTGTACCCGGCTATGGAGGATTTTGCCATTGATATTATGATCGGAAAAGGCGCCTCAGCCAGGTCTATCCGCCTGGATCTGCCGAAGTTTACCCTTGTAGGAGCGACTACCAGAGCCGGACTTTTGTCAGCTCCTCTCAGAGATCGTTTTGGAGTGATGCATCATCTGGAATTCTATAATCAGAAGGAACTGCAGACGATCATTATCCGTTCTGCCCAGGTGTTGGGAGTAGAGATTGATGCCAGGGGAGCGGCGGAGATCGCCAAGCGCTCCAGGGGAACTCCCAGACTTGCCAATCGTCTGTTAAAAAGGGTCAGGGATTTTGCGCAGGTGAAATATGATGGCAGGATCACTTATGATGTGGCATGCTTTGCCTTGGATCTGCTGGAAGTGGATCAGTATGGGCTGGACAAGATAGACCGCAGGATCCTGCAGACTCTTATCGTAAATTTTCAGGGAGGACCGGTGGGCCTGGAAACACTGGCAGCAGCCATTGGGGAGGATTCCGGAACTCTGGAGGATGTGTATGAACCCTATCTGCTGCAGAACGGATTCCTCAATCGTACTCCCAGGGGAAGAATGGCTTCCGGGCTGGCTTATGAGCACCTGGGGTATGCTGTTCCGGATAAGGAATAAGGAATTCTCGGGGCTTCGTAAAACTTTTTTAAAAATTTCTATACATTTGAGCTGCTTTCGAGTATAATAAATTTGATATCGGCTTGTATGTCGGTTATGAGCAAGTAGCGAAGCGGATTGCGAATATCCGCTTGACATGACGAAAGATAGTGCTGCTGCGTCAGTGAAACGGCAGTGATTAAGATACAGGAGGCTATAGGATGGCAGTCAAAAATACAGCAAAGGTAATCATAGGAGGTAAGATTATTACGCTGGGAGGTTATGAATCGGAAGAATATTTCCAGAAGGTAGCATCCTATATTAATAAAAAAATCGATGAATTAAGCGCTCTTCCGGGCTACAGCAGACAGCCCATGGAGACAAAGCATACGTTACTCAGCCTGAATATTACAGATGATTATTTTAAGGCAAAAAAGCAGGCAGAGATTTTTGAACAGGATCTCCAGCAGAAGGATCAGGAGATGTATGATCTGAAGCATGAGCTTATTGCTCTGCGTATGCAGATCGAAGAGGCACAGAAGGCAGAGAAAGAAGCGTTGGAGCAGAAAAGTCTTCTGGAAGGCAAGAATAAAGAACTGGAAAAACAGATCGATGAGCTGCTGAAATAGCAGACTGGAAATAATAAAGGGGGGATTGCTTCGGTGATTTCCCCTTTATGCATAAAAATCTGTGGATCCTGACAGCTTATAAATAAAGAGAGGAATTAATTTGAAAAGAGAAGAGATAGAACTTCTGGCACCTGCCGGCTCCTACGAAGGCTTTGAAGCGGCACTGGGGGCAGGGGCAGATGCGGTATATGTAGGCGGCGCAGCTTTTGGAGCCAGAGCCTATGCAAAGAATTTTAGTGAGGAAGAACTGCTCAGAGCCATTGATACCGCGCATATCCATGGGAAAAAACTATATCTGACAGTGAATACGCTTTTAAAAAACAGAGAGCTTATAGATCAGCTGTATGATTACCTTCTGCCTTATTACAGGGAGGGGCTGGACGCAGTGATCGTACAGGATATGGGAGTTTTTGCAGCTGTCCGCAAAATGTTTCCGGGGCTTCCTCTTCATGTCAGCACCCAGATGACAGTAACTGGCCCGGAAGGGATGATATTTCTGGAGGAACAGGGCGCATCCAGGGTAGTAACTGCCAGGGAGTTATCTTTGGAGGAAATCCGCAGGATGCACAGGACAAGCCCTATTGAAATAGAAGCTTTTATTCACGGGGCATTGTGTTACAGTTATTCCGGACAGTGTCTTATGAGCAGTGTACTTGGCGGCAGAAGCGGCAACAGGGGAAAGTGTGCTCAGCCATGCAGACTGCCTTATGAGGTGTTATTGCCGGATGAGAAGGGAATCCGCCGGAAAACAAAAAACAAAGGGGAACTTTGTCCTCTTAGTCTTAAGGATATTTCCACTATTGAAATTCTGCCGGAAATCCTGGAGGCAGGAGTGACTTCTCTGAAGATCGAGGGAAGAATGAAGCAGCCCGGATATACGGCAGGAGTGACAAAGGTATACCGGAAATACCTGGATCTGCTTTTTGAAAAGGGACCGGACAGTTATAAGGTGGAAGAGAAGGACAGGCAGTATCTTCTGGACCTGTTTAACCGTGGAGGTTCCTGCACAGGATATTATCAGATGCAGAATGGTCCTGATATGATGGCTTTTACCAATGAGAAGAAAACCGGAAATGTAACCTGCGCTCCTGTGCAGAAAAAAGAAAAAATCAGGGGCAGTCTGATCCTTTATCCCGGAAGCGCTGCCATCCTGGATGTATCCTTGGGGGATGCCCATGGGACAGCGGCCCTGGGAGAGGTACAGTATGCACAGAATCAGCCTCTTACCAGAGAACGTGTGGGGATACAGATGGAGAAACTGGGAAATACTCCCTATGAGTGGGAAAGCCTGGAGATCCAGATGGATGACAGTGTTTTTGTACCAATGAAGCTTTTGAACGAGCTGCGTAGACAGGCCCTGGCTGCACTGGAGGAGGAAATTCTGCAGAAATACAGAAGACAGGAACCAGCTTCTGTTTCCCTTGCTCCCTCGTCAGCAAAGAAATCTGTACGGAAAAACATTCCAATCTATGTTTCCTGTGAAGACATTGAGACAGCTCTTGCGTTATATAAAAGAGAGGGGATCAGAGGAATGTATCTTCCGTTCTCTGCTATGAAGCAGTGCCTGAAGGCTGGCACAGATAGAGGACTGGAAATGTATCTGGCTTTGCCCCATATCATACGGGGAGAACTTCCAGAGGGATATCTGCAGCAGGCCAGAGAATGGCTGAATCAGGGAATGACAGGATTTCTGGTGCGGAATCTGGAGGCCTTTGCCATATTGCAGAAGGAAGGGCTGGCTGAAAAATGTGTTCTGGATCACAGCATGTATACCTGGAACAATGAGGCAGTTGCCTTCTGGGAGGAACAGAAGGTTCTTAAGGATACCATTCCCCTGGAGCTAAATGAAGGGGAAATTCGGCACAGAAATAACAGCCACAGTGAGATGCTGGTATATGGATATCTGCCTTTGATGATGTCTGCACAGTGTGTCCGCAAAAATGTTTACAGATGTGATCATAGTGAGGGAAAGGCAGAATTAAAGGACAGATATGATAAGAAATTCACTGCAGCCTGTTTCTGTGATCCATGGAAAATGGAAAATACAGGGGATAAGACACCTTGCTATAATATCATTTACAATAGTATTCCCTATGGACTTCTGAGAGAAAGAGAGCAGGTAAGAAAGCTTGGACCTGCAGCACTGCGCCTTTCTTTTACCATTGAAGATCAGAATGAGGCAGTACGGATTCTGGATGAATTTGTGAATGTATATCAGAATGAGGCAGATCCCCCTCAGAGAGACTATACAAAGGGACATTTTAAAAGAGGAGCCGAGTAATGCATGGTTAATGTGATTGTGGAATTATCCAAATATGTGATCCTCACTTTGATGGTGGTCTATACCTTTCACTGTTTCTATATGGTGAAGCAGCAAAGTGAGGAAGAGAGAAATGAGTCATTGCGTCAGCAGCTGATGCTCATCTTCTTTATGGATTTTACGGCATTTCTGGTTATTTATCTGAAAACCGGGAAATTTCAGGTTGTAACCTTTTATGCAGAGATGATGGTGTTTTTTGCCGGAATCCAGATCCTGTACAGAATGCTGTACAAAAAGGCATCCATTTTGCTGCTGAATAATATGTGTATGCTGCTGAGTGTGGGATTTATCATATTGTGCAGACTGGATGTGTCTACGGCCACCCGTCAGCTGATTATCGTTGCGGCGGTGAATTTAGTTGCCCTTGCGGTTCCTGTGCTGATCCGCAAAATGAAATTTCTGAAAGATCTTACCTGGCTGTATGCAGGTGTGGGAATCCTTCTGTTGGGAGCAGTTCTGGTCCTTGCCCGTACCAGCTATGGAGCCAAGCTGTCTCTGATGGGAATCCAGCCTTCAGAGGCCATCAAGATCACATTTGTATTTTTTATGGCTGCTTTGCTTCGCAGAGGTGCAGATTTCAGAACGGTAGTCCAGGCTACGATCGTGGCAGGACTTCATGTAGGAATTCTGGTGCTTTCCCGTGACCTGGGAAGTGCAGTGATCTTTTTTGCAGCATATCTGGTAATGGTTTATGTGGCTACCAAAAATGTGGGTTATCTGGCCCTGGGGCTTGGCGGAGGTGCGGCAGGATCTGTAATTGCCTATCATCTGTTTGGTCATGTACGCCAGAGAGTGAGTGCATGGAAGGATCCCATGGCAGTTTATCAGAATGAGGGATACCAGATCGTGCAGTCCTTGTTTGCTATTGGTACAGGAGGCTGGTTCGGAATGGGACTGTGCCAGGGATCCCCGGAGAAGATCCCTGTAGTTAAGAATGACTTTATTTTCAGTGCGATCTGCGAGGAACTGGGAGGAATTTTTGGAATCTGTCTGATCCTGGTGTGTATGAGTTTCTTCCTGATGATCGTAAATATTGCATTGAAGATCAAGAAGCCTTTTTATAAGCTGATCGCCCTGGGACTTGGCACTGAGTATGCATTTCAGGTGTTTTTGACCATTGGCGGTGCCACCAAGTTTATTCCTATGACAGGTGTGACCCTTCCGCTGGTAAGCTATGGAGGAAGCTCTGTGGCAAGTACAGTATTAATGCTGGCAATTATTCAGGGACTTTATATTTTGAGAGAAGACGAGGACGAAGAGATTGAGAGACAACGAAGAAAGGAAGCGGCGCAGAGAGCTGGAAAAACAGCAGAAGCGCAAGGCTCAGGAAATTTCTAAAAAAAGAAGATCCCGCAACAGGGAATATACTTTTGTATCCTGCTTTTTTGTGCTGATTTTTGTCAGTCTGATCGGTTATCTGGTTTATTTTGACAAGGTGAAAAGCGAGGATTTTATCAATAGCCCCTATAACACCAGACAGGATACTTTTTCAGACCGTGTTGTCAGAGGCAAGATTGAATCATCAGACGGAGAGGTGCTGGCTCAGACCAATGTATATGAAGATGGCACAGAGGAGCGTACTTATCCTTATGCAAATATATTTTCCCATGTGGTAGGTTATGATTCCAATGGAAAAAGCGGACTGGAATCCGAGGCGAATTTTCTGCTTCTGACTTCCCATGAGTTTTTCCTGAATCAGATGAAAAATGAGTTTAAAAGTCAGAAAAATATGGGAGATACGGTAGTTTCTACTTTGAACGCAGATCTGCAGACAACAGCATATCAGGCGCTGGGGGACAGAAGAGGGGCAGTGGTTGCCATAGAGCCTTCCACAGGTAAGATATTGGTAGAGGTGAGCAAACCGGATTTTGATCCCAGCACGATCGCCCAGAACTGGGAAGCTCTTGTGAATGATCAGAATGACAGCAGCCTTTTGAATCGTGCCACAAACGGAGCTTATCCTCCGGGTTCTGTCTTTAAGATTGTCACTGCCCTGGATTATTTCCGCACCAGGGGTACACTGGAGGATTTTTCCTATCTCTGTGAGGGCGGTATTACCAAGGAAGGACATACGATCAGGTGTTATGGCGGGGAAGTACATGGCCAGGAAGATTTTTACAGTGCCTTTGCCCATTCCTGCAACAGTGCTTTTGCAGAAATAGGAACCATACTGGGGGGCAGTTCGCTGAGGTCAACTGCAGAGGATCTTTTGTTTAACAAAGGTCTTCCTCTTACTTCCTATAGAAAGAGTACTTTTAGCCTGAATGGAAAATCCTCTGTTGCTGAGGTGATGCAGACAGCGATCGGACAGGGAAATACTCTGGTTTCACCTATGCATATGGCATTGCTGACAAGTGCCATTGCCAATGGAGGGGAACTGATGAAACCTTATCTTATCGATTCTGTGAAAAACAGTGACGGTGAAACAATAAAGACTACAGAACCGGAAAAATATAAAAGACTTATGAGTGTAAACGAAGCCAATCTTATGGGAAAGCTGATGAAGAAGGTAGTAGAGGAAGGAACTGCTTCTGCCCTGAGTGGAAGAGGTTATACAGCGGCAGGTAAGACGGGCTCGGCGGAATTTGATGAAAACGGATCCAGTCATTCCTGGTTTGTGGGTTATTCCAATGTAGATGATCCGGATCTGGTAGTTGCCATTATTGTTGAAAACGGAGGAACCGGCAGTGAGGCGGCAGTGCCTATTGCAGGTCAGCTTTTTGATGCATATTACTATGATCAGAACAATGAATAGCAGTGTGTGAACCATAAGGGACAGTAACACTGAAATAAATTTATTCTGCACTGTTTTTAACAGTTGCGGCATTCTCAAAAAAGGGGTATACTATAACCAGTTTTTAATACCACGCAAAACAGGAGGGATTGCATTATGATAGAAGCAACGAGCTGTGGCGGTGTGGTAATTCATCGGGGTAAGATTCTTACACTGTATAAATCTTACAGGAACCGTTATGAGGGCTGGGTATTGCCGAAAGGAACAGTAGAAGCAGGGGAGACACATGAGCAGACAGCGCTGAGGGAAGTGTTGGAGGAAGCCGGAGTGCGGGCGTCTATTGTAAAATATATCGGAAAGAGCCAATATAACTTTACCGTTCCGGAGGACGTAGTTACAAAGGAGGTACACTGGTACCTGATGACTGCGGATAATTATCATAGTAAGCCCCAGAGAGAGGAATTTTTTGTGGATTCCGGATATTATAAGTACCATGAGATCTATCATCTGCTGCGCTTTTCCAATGAAAAGCAGATTGTGGAGAAGGCCTATCAGGAATATCTGGACATGAGGAGCAATGGACTCTGGGGAAAACAGCATAAGTATTATTAACGGAAACCGGGCTGCGTTTTTTACACAGCCCTGTTTAAAATTATGAAAAAGGGGAATGCTGAAAAAGAGAGAGGCAGGTATAGAATGCTGAAATGGAAGAAGGACTATCTTACAGGAGAGGGCATTGATGATCCTGAGAAAATAAAAAATAAACTGGATGCCGGGAAATATGTATATGGAATTTATCTTCTTACTTTGTCTGACAATCCATCCAATCTGTTTGAGATCATTCCGGCAGCCATGCTTCTCCAGAAAAGCTATTACAGAATCTGTCCGGAGATCATTGGCATGGCAAAAGGGAAGGACGAGGCTTTGGAAATGGTTCGCAGTCTGGTACAGGAGACCTATGTGCAGAGGTGAGTAGATGTTACATATTTTATGGCTTATATTAAAGTTTATACTGATCCTGCTGGGAATTGTGCTGGGACTGCTTCTGCTGGCAATTCTGCTGATTCTCTTTTGTCCGGTCAGGTACAGGGCATCCGGGACCAAGGAACAGGATGACTGGAAAAAGATAAGAGGAGAGGGACAGATCAGCTGGCTGTTTCATGGAGTTGTGCTGAGGGCTGTCTGGGCAGAGGGAAATCTGCAGACCTCATTCCGGTTGTTTGGAATTCCTGTGGACAAAATTTTGAACAGGCGAAAAAAAACCAAAGAGCATTCCTTGGATCCCTCAGAGAGTGAGGAGGATCAAAGGGAAGTAATAGAACCGGAGAAAATCCCGGAGAGACTGGTGAATGCCGGATCAGAGGAAATTCCGGAAAAGCCGGTGAATGCAGAATCTGAGAAAATGATCAGCAGTCCGGTGGATAGTCAGCCACAGGATGCGCCGGAAAAACCTCAACAAAAGACAGATTCAGATAAAAAAGAAAAGAAGGTAAGCCCTGTCAGGAAACTGCTGTCAGGAATACAGAGCAAGAGAAAGAGAATATGGGACAGAATACATCATATCCGGACTGCACTGTGCAGAGTAGGAGAGCAGGTAACCTGGTGGAGAGATTTTCTGGAACACCCAAGGGTGCAGGCGGGGATTTCTCTTGTATGGACACATGCAAAATTTCTGATCCGCCATGTGCTGCCAACCAGGATGGATGGAGAGATTACTTTTTCCACAGAGGATCCCTCTATAACAGGAGCTATCCTTGCAGTGCTTGGAATGACCATTCCTTTCCATAAAAACTGTGTCGGGGTCAGACCCCTGTTTAGCGGAGAAAATTACTGTCAGGGAAATGTGAGAATAAAAGGCAGGATATACGGAATTGTATTTGTACGGGCAGCGGTTAGTATTTATTTCAATAAAAATATAAAATATGTCATAAGACGATGGAAAACCAGGAGGGCATAAGAATGGCAAACGAGAATAATTTCAAAGAAACTGTAAACTCATTGTTCAAAGGTATGGACAGCTTTATTGCTGCAAAAACTGTGGTAGGGGAACCGATTCATATTGGTGATACCATTATCCTTCCGCTGGTTGATGTGGCTTTTGGCGTAGGTGCCGGTGCTTTTTCCGGTGACAAGAAGGACAATGGCGGCGGCGGAATGACCGGTAAGATGACTCCCTGTGCAGTTCTGGTCATTCAGAATGGTACTACCAAGCTGGTAAATGTAAAAAATCAGGATGGACTTACCAAGATTCTGGATATGGTTCCTGATTTTGTAGATCGTTTTGCATCAGGAAAAGGGGAAGAAGCATAAACTATACCAAACCAATGAAAAGGCAGAGAAAAAGTGGAAAAGCTGATTGGCTTTATGTTGTTTTTTATTGGGTTGGGGATGGTGATAGGATTTCTTATTGCTGAGAATGTGATTCTGGTAGTTACAGCCGGAGCTTTTCTGCTCCTGGGATATCATCTGTTCTGCCACTGAGTCAGTAAAAAAATGCAGGAAACTGCAGAAGAATCAAAGGACGATAGAGACTATAGAAGGCTGCGGAATCTGCAGCCTTCTTTTTAATCAAATCAAACACATAAAAAGACAAAAAAATACCCCTGTCAGAACAGGGGTACAGGTGTTATTTATGCTCTTTCTACTTTACCGGATCTTAAGCAAGAAGTACATACATATGTCTTTCTAGCTCCGCCTTCAGCAGTTTTGATTTTAACGGATTTGACGTTAGATTTCCACATTTTATTGGATCTTCTATGTGAATGACTTACATTGTTTCCGAAATGAGCAGCTTTCTCACAGATTGCACATTTAGCCATGATAGCACCTCCTTGACGCTTTTTTTCAACAGTCTACATTGTAACAGATGAATGACTCTTTTGCAAGCAAAAAAAAGAAAATTCTAAAAATTCTTTTATATGAAAGGGGAGAAGACGAAATTTAACATTGTGCAATCACTAAAAAAAGGTTATAATACATTTATCTAACAATATAGAGCATTGGAGGTAACCATATGAATGGACGTATAGATTCCGGATTAGGTCAGATCATAATTGACACAGATGTAATCGCAACCTACGCAGGAAGCGTTGCAGTAGAGTGTTTTGGTATCGTAGGTATGGCTGCAGTCAGCATGAAAGACGGACTGGTTAAGCTTCTTGGTAAGAACAGCCTGAAACATGGTATCAGTGTCAGAATTACTGAGGACAATAAAATCCGCCTGAATTTCCATGTTATTGTGGCATATGGCGTGAATATAAGCACAATTGCAGACAACCTTGTCAGCAATGTCAAATATAAAGTCGAAGCCTTTACAGGAATGGAGATTGATAAGATCGATATTTATGTAGAAGGTGTACGTGCAATTGATTAGGATAGAGGAGGAACTTGTGGTGAATAACAAAACCATAGATGCCAGAGTACTTTCCAGAATGTTTCTTGCAGGAGCCAAGAATCTGGAAGCGAAGAAAGAATGGATTAATGAACTGAATGTGTTTCCGGTACCGGACGGAGATACAGGAACAAATATGACGATGACAATTATGGCAGCTGCAGCAGAGGTAGGCTCCCTGGGTGAGACAGATATGGAAACTCTTGCAAAAGCCATTTCTTCCGGTTCCCTTAGAGGAGCGCGCGGAAATTCCGGTGTAATTCTTTCACAGCTTCTCCGTGGCTTCACCAAAAGTGTACGGAAAAGTGAAAATCTGGATGCGGCAGCCATTGCAGCAGCTATGGAGAAAGGCGTGGAAACTGCCTACAAAGCAGTAATGAAGCCGAAAGAGGGAACGATCCTTACAGTGGCAAAGGAAGCTGCAGCCAAGGCTGTGGAGCTTGCTGAGACTGCAGAGGATCTGGATACTTTTTTCCAGGCAGTGATCGCTCATGCAGAGGAGACTCTTGCCAGAACACCGGAGATGCTTCCGGTTCTCAAAGAAGCAGGAGTTGTTGACTCGGGCGGACAGGGACTGGTAGAAGTTTTCCACGGAGCTTATGATGGTTATCTGGGCAAAGAAGTGGATTATACACAGTTCAGCGGTTCCAAAGGTCCTGCGGTGACCAAAATCGATGCACAGACAGAGAAGGATATTAAATTCGGTTATTGCACAGAGTTCATTATTCTTCTGGATAAGCCAATGCCTGAGGAGACAGAGCATGAATTCAAGAAATTCCTCATGTCTATCGGTGACTCTATTGTTCTGGTGGCAGATGATGAGATTGTAAAGGTACATGTACACACCAATCATCCGGGACTTGCCTTTGAGAAGGCTCTTACTTTCGGAGCATTGTCCCGTATGAAGATTGATAATATGCGTGAGGAGCATCAGGAGAAGCTGATCAAAGATGCACAGAAGCTGGCCAGAGAACAGGAGAAGCAGGAGGAGGCAGCAATTGCAGCTCAGCCGCCTAAGGAGGTAGGCTTTATCTCTGTATCTGTAGGAAAGGGAATGACTGAAATCTTCAAGGAACTGGGAGTGGATTACCTGATTGAGGGTGGACAGACCATGAACCCAAGTACAGAGGATATGTTAAATGCCATTGCAAAAGTAAATGCAAAGACCATCTACATCTTCCCAAACAATAAAAATATTATTCTTGCAGCCAACCAGGCCCGTGACCTGACAGAAGACAAGGAAATCGTGGTAGTACCTACCAAGACCATTCCTCAGGGAATCACGGCAATGATCAGTTATGTGCCGGAGAAAAACAGCGCTGAAAATACTGAAAATATGCTCCAGGCGATCTCCCAGGTAAAAACCGGACAGATCACCTATGCTGTCAGGGATACACGTATTGATGACAAGGAAATCCACGAAGGCGATATTATGGGAATCGGCGATTCCGGAATCCTTGCAGTTGGCAAGGACAGACTGGAGGTAACTAAGGAAACTATCGCAGCTATGATGGACGATGACTCAGAAGTAGTCAGCATCTACTACGGTGCGGATACTGACCAGGCTGAGGCAGAAGCACTTGCATCCACAGTAGAAGAGCTTTATCCTGACTGTGACGTAGAAGTAAATGCAGGAGGCCAGCCTATTTATTACTACGTGATCTCGGTAGAATAAACGATGCCTCCACTTCATACACTAAAAGGTGTAGGCCCGAAAACGGAAGCCCTGTTTGCCAGACTGGGGATTATTGATACAGATTCTCTGATCCATTATTATCCCCGTACCTATGATATTTATGAAGCACCGGCAGAAATCCGGTCTCTGGAGGAATCTACGGTAGCTGCCATAACAGCTACCGTTACAACGGGTGTCTATATTAATAAGGTACGTAATCTCCAGGTGGTAACAACCACAGTGGCAGATCAAACAGGGAGGCTTCCTGTTACCTGGTTTAATATGCCTTATTTACGTTCCACTCTGAAAAAGGGAAGTGTATTTGTTCTCAGGGGCAGGATTACCCGCAAGCAGGGAAAGCTTCAGATGGAACATCCGGAAATATTTACCCCTGCAGCTTACGAAGAGATTCTGCACAGTCTCCAGCCAATCTATGCCCTCACATCAGGGCTGTCCAATAAAACCATTGTGAAGCTGCTCCATCAGGCTCTGGAGGACGGATATCTCCATCAGGAATATCTTTCCCAGGAGTACAGGGAACGGTATCATCTGGCAGACTGCAATTTTGCATTGTCTGCCATTCATTTCCCAAAAAATATGCAGGAGCTGATCGCGGCCAGGAGAAGGCTGGTATTTGATGAGTTTCTGCTGTTTATTCTTGCAGTGCGCCTTTTGAAAGAAAAAACAGAGAGTACAGTCAATACTTTTCCCATGCATACTGTATGGACTACAGAGGAGATCATTGAAAATCTGCCTTATGCTTTGACAAAAGCCCAGCAAAATGTGTGGCATGAGATTGAAAGAGACCTGAGCGGTCATGGGCTGATGTCCAGGCTAGTGCAGGGAGATGTGGGAAGCGGCAAAACAATCCTGGCTTTTCTGTCTATGATCATGACTGCGGAAAATGGCTACCAGGCGGTGCTGATGGCACCGACAGAGGTACTTGCCAGACAGCATTTTCAGGCTATGGAAAAGCTTCTGAAGGAACAGAAAATTGATTTTTGCCATCCTCTGCTTCTTACCGGATCGGACACAGCCAGGGAGAAAAGGGAAAAATATGCACAGATTGCATCCAAAGAGGCAAATATTGTAATTGGAACCCATGCTCTGATCCAGGAAAAGGTCCAATATAACCAGCTGGCACTGGTGATCACAGATGAACAGCACAGATTTGGGGTGAAACAGAGAGAGGCCCTGACAACCATGGGAAATCCTCCCAATGTACTGGTTATGAGTGCAACGCCTATTCCTAGAACCCTGGCAATTATTATTTACGGAGATCTGGATATTTCTGTGATCGATGAGCTTCCTGCACAGAGACTGCCGGTAAAAAACTGTGTGGTAGATACTTCTTACCGGCCCAAAGCCTATGCTTTTATGGAACAGCAGATCCGTCAGGGACGACAGGTATATGTGATCTGTCCAATGGTGGAGGAAAGCGAGGGAATGGACGGGGAAAATGTTCTGGATTATACAGCAAAGCTTCAACAGATTTTCCCTTCTGATATTAAAGTTGCTTTTCTCCATGGGAAAATGCATTCCAGAGAAAAGAATGAGATTATGGAGTCCTTTGCTTCCGGAGAAATCCAGATTCTGGTATCCACCACAGTGATTGAGGTAGGAGTGAATGTTCCCAATGCAACCGTAATGATGGTGGAGAATGCAGAGCGTTTTGGCCTGGCGCAGCTTCATCAGCTTCGGGGGCGTGTGGGAAGAGGAGAACACCAGTCTTATTGTATTTTTATGCAGGGAAATAAAGAAAAGGAAATATCAAAACGTCTGGAAATTTTGAATAAATCCAATGATGGTTTCTATATTGCAGAGGAAGATTTGAAATTGAGGGGACCGGGAGATTTCTTTGGGATCCGACAGAGTGGTCTGCTAGAGTTCAAACTGGGTGATATTTATCAGGATGGGGATATTCTGAAGGCTGCCAGTGAAACGGCAGCGCAGATCCTGGAGCTGGATGAGAACCTGAGTCTGGAACAAAATGAAATTTTGAAACAGCGGTTAAAAGCTTATATGCAGGAGGATTTGGAAAATCTGGGAATATAATTATTGCAAAAAAACAGAAAAAGTAGTATTCTATTCCGGTAACAGGATATCGAAAGCTGTGGATTTCCAGAGTCTACAGTTGGATTACCTTGTAAGGAGGCTATAAATATGACACCAAAAACAACTGCAAAAAAAGCAGAACCTGATACATCTACAGTACAGACAACCGAAGTAAAAGAGGCTCCTGCAAAAACTACAGTCAGAAAAACCAGAACAACTGCAAAGAAAACTACTGAGAAACCAACAGCAGAAAAGAAGCCGGCAACAGAGAAAAAACCGGCAGCAAGAAGAACTGTAAAGAAAGAGGTAAACGCAGAAGTTTATGTACAGTTCCTTGGCAAAGAGGTTTATGCAAAGGATGTTCTGGAAAATGTGAAGAAGATCTGGACAGAAGAAATGGGCAAGAAGGAAAAAGATCTGAAGGATGTTAAAATATACATCAAACCAGAAGAAAATGCAGCATACTATGTGATCAATGGTGATGTGACAGGAGCTGTTGGACTGTAATACATAAGCAAAAAGGCCCGGAAGACTCAGAAAATGAGCTTCCGGGATTTTTTTTGTTCCAAATACCTTGCAGCAGAGTGTGCGCAAACAGTAACAAACAGTAACAAAGATAATCGAAAAGTAACAAAAAACCACAAAAATGGAAGATTTTAACTTGACATAAAATGGGGGAGATAGTACGATTAGAGTACTAAGTGAAAGTATGCTTTGAAAGTGAGGAAGATTTAAAATGGCAAATGACCATGGCGAACAGATAAGAATTGTACAGGAAACAGTGGCAGGTAAAGAGATTACTTTTGCACATGTAATGGGAGGTCCGGCCCCTGTCATTTATCAGAAGTTGGGTCTGAACCCTCAGCTGGACTATCGCTCTTCTGCAATTGGAATTATGAATATGACACCTCCGGAATCTGCAGTGATCGCTTCTGACATTGCAGTAAAGAGCGGAAATGTATATCTTGGCTTTGCAGACCGTTTTACAGGAACACTGATCATTACAGGGGAGATTTCTGACGTAATGTCTGCATTGACGGAGATCGTGGATTATTTCCGGGATACTCTGGGCTATGTAGTATGTGACATCACCAAGAGATAGGAAGTGTTGGAATGGCTGGAATAACAACAAAGGAGCTTTTGGAAAAGATATATCATGAGGATTTTGAGAAACTTAAGGGAGAGAAGCTCCGTATGATCAGGGTCCGGGTTCCGGGTAAGGAAGTCTGTCTGGCTCATGTGATCAGTCCTTCTTCTTCCTGTATTTATCAGAATCTGGGACTGCATATCGGCACCCATGAGGGAGAGGACCATACAGGGGAAGCTGTGGGGATGATCCGCTTTACGCCCTGGGAGGCAGTTGTAGTGGCTGCTGATGTGGCGTTGAAAAGCGCTGATGTACAGATTGGTTTTATGGATCGTTTCTGTGGTTCTCTGATATTGACAGGCGGGCTGACAGAAGTACAGACAGCAGTAGAAGAGGTTGTGAGATTTTTTGACCAGGTGCTGGGCTTTAAAACCTGCCCGGTTTACAAAAGCTGATACAGAATAAGGTGACAGACAATATATGAAGAAAATTTTTCTTATGGGAAGAAGTGAGGCAGGGAAAACTTCCCTCACCCAGGCGCTGAAAGGGGAAGAGCTTCACTATGTAAAAACACAATATACCAATACCGAGGATGATACCATTGATTCACCGGGAGAATATGCAGAGTCCAAACGCTTTAGTGTGGGGCTTGCCTGTTTCTCTTTTGAGGCAGATGTGGTAGGTATTGTGCAGGCGGCAGATGAGCCTTTTAATCTTTTTGCTTCCGGCAGTCATTCCTTTATCCAGAGGCCGCTGATCGGGATCATAACCAAGATAGATTCTCCTTATGCCAATATTCCCATGGTGAGGCAGTGGCTGATCAATTCGGGCTGTGAGAGGATTTTTCTGGTAAACAATGTGACCAGAGAGGGAATTGATGAATTGATGGAATATCTGAAAGACGATCTTCCAAAGCTGACGATGGAACAGGCCAGATATCGGCAGAGTCTGGGCCTGAATGAATGGGATCCGCTTCCGGAGGGAGTAAATTATCCAAATCACATAGAAGGGAAAATGTGAAAAAATGAAGAACCACAGGCAGAGAAAAGAGATGACAGAATATACCTTGAAAAAAGCCGGCAATGATGCAAAGCGTAAGGTATTAGTGGTAGAGGATAACCAGTTAAACAGAGAAATGCTTGCAGAAATTTTGTCTGACAGATATCAGGTATTGACAGCCTGTGATGGGGAAGAAGGTCTGCGATGCCTGGCAGAGCATTACCAGGAGCTGGCAGTAGTTCTTCTGGATGTATGCATGCCCATATGTGATGGATATGAATTCCTGGAAAGAATGCAGGGAGATTCACTGCTTTCATCTATTCCGGTCATCGTCATGACTGCCAGTGGCAGACAGGAGACAGAATTAAAATGTCTGGAGCTGGGAGCTGTGGATTTTATAATTAAGCCCTATAATCCGCAGATTGTGCTTGGAAGGATCAACAATGTGATCAAGCTGAGAGAATCTGCCCGGATTCTGGCTGCTGTGGAACACGATGAGTTGACTGGTCTGTATACCAGACAGGCCTTTTTTCATCATGCCAAAACTCTGTTCAAATTAAAAAAAGAGGAAGATTTTCATGTTGTGGTTGCGGATGTAAAGGATTTTAAGCTGATCAATGGCAGTTATGGTGCAAATGCAGGGGATGAGCTGCTGCGCTATATGGCAAAGGCATATCAGGGGCTTATCCGGCATGGATTGCTTTCCAGATATGGAAGTGACCAGTTTGCATGTCTTGTTTATGGAATGCCTGAGATTGATAAGGATGAAATAGAAAAGTATACCAGAGAGATCGCAGATCATGCACCCATTCCGAATGTGACTATTAATTATGGGGTTTATATGCACATTGATAAAACACTTCCTGTATCTGCAATCTGTGGCCGTGGTTTTATGGCAATCAAAAATATCCGCGGTAATTATGAAAGTAATATCTCTTATTATACTGCGGAGATGAGGGAAAAACAGATACGCAGCCGACAGCTGGAAAGTGATTTCGAGGGTGCGTTGGCGAACAGGGAATTTGTGGTGTATTATCAGCCTAAGTATAGCGTGGAAACAGAAAAGATCGTAGGTGCAGAGGCACTGGTGCGTTGGCAGAAGCCAGATGGAGAAATCATATCTCCCGGAGAGTTTATTCCTGTGTATGAAAGAGATGGCCTGATCGTAAAACTGGATGAATATGTATTTAGACAGGTCTGCTGTTTTCAGAGAAGACGGATGTTGCAGGGAAAGGAGTTGATTCCGATCTCAGTCAATCTGTCCAGGGCAAGTCTGCATCGTAGCGGTACGGTGATGCGCTATGTAGAGATTGTGAAGGGTGCAGAAATCCCCTTTTCCTGTGTGCCCGTAGAACTTACGGAGACAGCTGCTCTGTATAGTGACCGGATCAGGAGGATTACAGAGGCGCTTGTCAGAACCGGCTTCCTTTTACATATGGATGATTTTGGTTCCGGATATTCTTCTCTGACCAGTTTGAATGAGCTGCCCTTTTCTACTTTGAAGATTGATAAAAAACTGATAGATTATATTGAACAGCAAAAAGGAAAAAAAGTGGTACAGCAGGTGATTTCCCTTGCTCATGGCCTGGATATGAAGGTAGTTGCAGAAGGTGTTGAAAATTTCAGTCAGGTTCAATTGCTGAAAGAGATGAAATGTGATGTGATCCAGGGTTTTTATTATTCACGCCCTCATCCGGAAGAGCAGTTTGCTGTAATGGTAGACTAGAAGATATGAAACAGGGTTTGACTTTATAGATGATAGAATAAAGTCAAACCCTGTTTTTTTATCCCAGTGTTTGGAAATAATTGTGAAAAACATAACAAAACAAAAGAAAAAAATGAAAAAAAGTCATCAAAAAGCTATAAAAATAAAATTTAACACTTTATTTAATAAAAATAACTTGTTAAATGATTGACGATATGATATGATTTTCAAGACCACTATTGTACATATCTAGATACAATATCATCAAGATATGGCTGAAAATTTATCAGGAAAAAAGGAGTATTGAGGTTATGAGCAGTAAAATTACTATCATTGGTGCCGGCAGCGTCGGGTCTACAATTGCGTACACTTTATCAAGCCAGGATATCGCATCTGAGATTGTTCTGATCGATATAAACAAACAGAAGGCAGAGGGCGAAGTTCTTGATATCATTCAGGGAACCTGTTTCAGAGATCCGATCTCTATTATTGCCGGTGATTATGAAGATGCAAAGGATTCCGATATTGTGATCATCACCTCCGGTATTGCGCGTAAGCCTGGACAGACAAGACTTGAGCTTACACAGACAAATGTAAATATCCTTAAATCCATCACACCGGAGATCGTAAAGGCAGCACCGGATGCTCTTTATCTTATTGTAAGTAATCCTGTTGATATTATGACTTATGTCTTTACAAAGATTTCAGGACTTCCGGAAAACCAGATCCTTGGTTCCGGTACCATTCTCGACTCAGCACGTTTGCGTTGCGGACTTTCCGAGCATTTCCAGATTGCGCAGAGTAACATTCATGCCTATGTATTCGGGGAACATGGAGATACCTCCTTTATCCCATGGTCCGGTGCCTATATTTCAGGCGTAAGTGTAGATGAATACTATGAAATTGAGAAAAAACTGGGCAAAGACATTGAACCTGTGGACAAAGAGGCTATGCTTCAGTATGTACAGAAATCCGGCGGACAGATCATTTCCAAGAAAGGTGCAACCTTCTACGCGGTATCTTCTTCTGTCTGTAAACTCTGCAGCCTTCTTGTATCTTCCTCAGAATCTATCTCCACAGTATCCACTATGATGCATGGAGAATATGGAATCGAAGATGTCTGCCTCAGTACCCTGACTCTGGTAGGACCAAATGGCGTGCAGGGTAAAGTTCCTATGAGAATGAACAAAGCAGAGATTGAACAGCTGCAGAAGAGTGCAGACGCACTGAAAGAGATTATTGCTCAGCTTGACCTTTAAAAATAAAAGTCCAAAAGGAAGTGGGAAATCCTGCTTCCTTTTGACTTATATTTCGTCAGAACGAATCAAAAGATTGTTTGTAAAATAACAAAAAAAGAAAAAAATCAGAAAAAAATACTTGTTAAATTGTTATCAATATGATATGATGTTTTCGGAAATCGAGCTGATACACTCCTTTAATGCGGAGGAAGGGTGTGCAAACTCTTTTATTTTCTATGTCTTAACAAAGATATAAAAAGTAAGTGTATTAGACTTGGTTTATATTTTTGTCTACATATCGTTAAAAAAAAGACAAAGAATTGAATAATTATCACTATTTACCTGAACAACTAAGAAAGGATAATGTTAAGTATGAAGTACAGTTATTATCCGGGTTGTACCCTGAGAAACAAGGCGAAAGATCTGGACGAATATGCCAGAGCCAGCGCCAGAGCACTTGGGTTTGAACTGGAAGAGATCGAAGACTGGCAGTGCTGCGGAGGTGTTTATCCTCTGGGAACTGACGAAATCGCTACAAAACTTTCTTCTGTCCGTGCTCTTAATCAGGCCAAAGAAAAGGGCCAGGATCTGGTAACAATCTGCTCTGCCTGTCATCATGTGATCAAACGTGTCAATGATGATATGAAAAATGTGGAAGATATCCGCACCAGAGCAAATAATTACATGCAGCTTGATGAGCCTTATGAAGGCGAGACAACAGTGCTCCATTATCTGGAAGTACTTCGCGACAAAGTCGGTTTCGACAAGCTGAAAGAGAAGGTAGTAAACCCGCTTACAGGAAAGAAGATCGGAGCCTATTACGGATGTCTCTTATTACGTCCGGGCAAGATCATGGCTTTCGATGATCCGGAGAATCCAACTATCATGGAAGATTTCATTCGTGCACTTGGTGCAGAACCGGTGATCTATCCATACAGAAATGAATGCTGCGGCGGTTACATTTCTCTCAAAGAAAAAGAAATGTCCCAGAACATGTGTCAGAAAATAGAAGACAGTGCCAAAGGCTTTGGCGCAGATATGCTGATCACAGCCTGTCCATTGTGTAAATATAATTTAAATAAAAATGCTTCCAGCGACCTGCCTGTATATTATTTCACAGAGCTCCTTGCAGAAGCCCTCGGAGTAAAAGAGGAGGTAGCAAAATGAGAAACGAACATTCAGCAGCAGAGAAGATCAAAGAAATCTCAGGAACAAATCCGCTGAAATGTATGAAATGTGGAAAATGTTCTGCTACCTGTCCGTCCTTCAATGAAATGGATATCAAACCACATCAGTTTGTATCCTATGTTGTAAACGAAGATATTGAAGCACTTGTCAATTCAAAATCTCTCTGGAAATGCCTTTCCTGCTTTGCCTGCGTAGAGCGTTGTCCAAGAGATGTAAAACCTGGAAAGCTCATTGATGCAGCAAGACAGTTAGTTGTCCGCGAAAAAGGCGGAGACTATCTGAAAGCAGATGAGATCCCGGAACTTCTTGATCCGGAACTGCCACAGCAGCTTCTGGTAAGTGCATTCAGAAGATACAGGAGGTAAGTCAGAGTGCAGAGAATTGGTGTATTTGTCTGTCATTGCGGAAGCAATATTGCCGCTACGGTAGATGTAAAAAAAGTTGTTGAATTAGCTGCCAAAGAGCCGGGTGTCGTTCATGCAGAAGACTACCAGTACATGTGCTCAGAAGCAGGTCAGGCTAAGATCCAGGAAGCCATCAGAGAGAAGAATCTGACAGGTGTTGTTGTCTGTTCCTGTTCTCCACGTATGCATGAGGCAACTTTCAGAAAAGCAGCTGAAAGAGCCGGACTGAACCCATACATGGTGGAGATCGCAAATATCCGTGAGCACTGCTCCTGGATCCACAAGGATATGGAAGAAGCTACAAAGAAAGCTGTGATCCTTGCCAGAGCAGCAATTGCAAAAGTAAATTTAAATGCTCCTCTTCAGCCGGGAGAGAGCCGTGTTACAAAGAGAGCCCTGATCATCGGCGGAGGTATTGCCGGAATCCAGACAGCCCTGGATATCGCAGATGCAGGATATGAAGTAGATATTGTAGAGAAAACTCCAAGTATCGGCGGAAGAATGTCACAGCTTGATAAAACATTCCCTACACTTGACTGTTCTGCATGTATCCTCACACCTAAGATGGTAGAGGCAGCAGCTCACGAGAAGATCAATATCTATACATACAGTGAAGTAGAACATGTCAGCGGTTTCGTAGGTGATTTCACCGTTGATATCAGAAAGAAAGCAAGAAGTGTAAATATGGACAAATGTACAGGCTGCGGTGTCTGTCAGGAGAAATGTCCGTCCAAGAAGATTCCGAATGAATTTAACAGAGGATTAAACAACAGAACTGCGATTTACACTCCATTTGCACAGGCAATCCCAAATGTTCCGGTTATTGACCGTGAGAACTGTATCAAATTTAAAACCGGAAAATGCGGTGTCTGCTCTAAAGTGTGTCAGGCAGGAGCCATTGAATACGATCAGCAGGATGAGATCGTAACACAGAAATACGGTGCCATCGTAGTTGCAACAGGTTTCGATACCATCAAACTTGACAAATACGATGAATATGCATACAGCCAGAGCAAAGATGTGATCACATCTCTGGAACTGGAACGTATTATGAACGCAGCAGGTCCTACAAAAGGACACTTAGAGCGTCTTTCCGACGGAAAAGCTCCGAAAGAGCTGGTATTTATCCAGTGCGTAGGAAGCAGATGTTCTGATGACAGAGGAAAGCCATACTGCTCCAAAATCTGCTGTATGTATACAGCAAAACATGCAATGCTGATCCGTGATAAATATCCGGATACAAATGTAACCGTCTTCTATATTGATGTGCGTACCCCAGGTAAGAACTTTGATGAGTTCTACAGAAGAGCTGTAGAGCAGTACGGTGTAAACTACATCAAAGGCCAGGTAGGAAAAGTCATTCCTCAGCCGGACGGAAGCCTTCTTGTACAGGGATCTGACCTGATCGATAACAAGCAGATTCTTAAGAAAGCAGACATGGTTGTTCTTGCAACTGCCATTGAACCGAATCCGGATGTCCGTAAGATCGCTACTATGCTTACAGCAAGTATTGATACCAATAACTTCCTTACAGAAGCTCATGCAAAGCTTCGTCCTGTAGAGTCTCCTACAGCAGGTATCTTCCTTTCCGGTGTCTGCCAGGGACCGAAAGATATTCCGGAGACAGTTGCACAGGCCGGTGCAGCAGCAGTTAAGGCAATCGGTCTTCTTGCAAAAGATAAGCTGACAACCAACCCATGTACAGCAAAATCCGATGAGCTGTTATGTAACGGATGCTCTACATGTGCAAATGTTTGCCCATATGGAGCAATTTCCTATGAGGATAAAGAAGTAAATGACCACGGTATCCGTGAAACAAGAAGAGTAGCCGTTGTAAATACAGCACTTTGCCAGGGCTGTGGCGCTTGTACAGTAGCCTGCCCGTCCGGTGCTATGGATCTGCAGGGCTTTTCCAACAGACAGATTATCGCGGAGGTAGATGCAATATGTCGATAGAAACAAACGAAGAATTCAGACCTAAGATTGTGGCATTCTGCTGTAACTGGTGCAGTTATGCAGGTGCAGACCTTGCAGGAAGCAGCCGTCTTTCTTACCCGGCTGACGTAAAGATCATCCGTGTTCCATGTTCCTGCCGTGTCAATCCAATGTTCATCCTCCGTGCTTTTGAGAAAGGTGCTGACGGTGTGATCATGTGTGGATGTCATCCTGGAGACTGTCATTACAGCACAGGTAACTACTATGCAAGAAGACGTATGACCCTTCTTTTCTCCATGCTGGACTACATCGGTGTGGAAAACGGAAGAACAAGAGTAGAATGGGTTTCCGCTGCTGAAGGTGTGAAATTCTCCCAGACTATGAATGAGTTTGTAGAGAAGATCCATTCACTTGGTAAGAACGTAAGATTGGAGGATTTAAGATGCAGGAGCTGATAAATCGTGCAAAAGAACTTCTTGCTGACGGCACAGTTGCAAGAGTTCTGGGATGGAAAGCCGGAGATCTGCCTTATAATCCGGAACCGGCTTACTTTGAAACAGAAGAATCTCTGAAAGATTTTGTATATAATGGATTCTGCGGTGCAAACTTAAGCAAATATATGATCGAAGCTTCCAAACTGGAAGGCAAGACATTGGTTTGTTTAAAACCATGCGATACCTACAGCTTTAACCAGCTGATCAAAGAGCATCGTGTAGACCGTGAGAAAGCTTATATCATTGGTGTTGGATGTAAAGGAAAACTGGATATCGAAAAGATCCGCAAACAGGGGATCAAAGGTATTGAGAGCATTTCCGGTGCAGAGATCACAGATGAAGCAGAAACACTGACTATTCAGACAATCTATGGTGAGAAGACCTGTGCATACAAAGATGCAATGCTTGAAAGATGTCACGTATGTAAAGGAAAAGAACATAAGATTTATGATGAACTTATCGGTGAGTCCAAGGAAACAAAAGATGCAGACCGCTTTGCAGAAGTAGAGAAGATTGAGGCAATGAGCCCAGAAGAGAAGTTTGCTTTCTTCCAGAATGAATTAAGCAAATGTATCCGCTGTAATGCCTGCCGTAATGTCTGTCCTGCATGCAGCTGCCGTAAATGTGTATTTGACAGCAACAAGTTTGACAGTGCACAGAAAGCAAATGTGGATTCCTTTGAAGAAAAGATGTTCCACATTATCCGTGCATTCCATGTAGCAGGCAGATGTACAGACTGCGGTGAATGCAGCAGAGTATGTCCTCAGGGAATCCCTCTTCACCTGTTTAACCGTAAATTTATCAAAGATATTGATACTTTCTATGGAGAATATCAGGCAGGAGAGGACACAACCTCCAAAGGACCTCTTACAAACTTTACATTTGAAGATGTTGAGCCGAGTATTGTGGCAGAAAGGGGATAATGTATGTATAAGATAGCAGCAGAAAATCTGCAGGCATTATTCCGGAAAATTGCCGCAGATCAGGATTTATATTTACCTGTTAAAGTCAGTGACCAGGTAAACTTCAGAGCATGGAGTCAGGACGCAGAAGTCTGTCTTGACACCTTAAAAACAGTAAAGTCACCGAAAGATGCCTTCTTCCCACAGAGTGAAAACCTTTATACCTGTAAGAAAGATGAAAAGAATATTTCCATTGAACCACAGGCATTACAGGAGAAAAACTTCGTTGTATTCGGTATGAAAGCCTGCGATGTACAGGGTGTAAAAGTTCTGGATAACGTATTTTTAAGTGATCCGGTAGATACCTTCTATGCAGCAAGAAGAGAGCACGGAACCATCGTTGCACTTGCATGTCATGAACCGGAAGAGAGCTGTTTCTGTAAGGTATTCGGCATTGACTGTGCAGATCCTGTTGCAGATGTTGCAACATGGATGATCGACGGAGAGCTTTACTGGAAACCTCTTACAGAGAAGGGCGAAGCTCTTACAAAAGCAGTTGCAGAACTTCTTGACGATGGGGATGAAGCAAAGGTAGAAGAAGAGAAAACTGCAATCCGCGCCATCGTAGAAAAACTTCCATATTCCAATCTTTCGCTGGAAGGATGGGGACAGGAAGATTACATGGACCGTTTTAACTCTCCTGTATGGGAAGAGCTTTACAAACCATGCCTGGCATGTGGCACATGTACATTCGTATGTCCTACCTGCCAGTGCTATGATATCAAAGACTATGATACAGGACACGGTGTACAGCGTTACCGTTGCTGGGATTCCTGTATGTATTCTGACTTTACCATGATGGCACACGGAAATAACCGTAACAGCCAGATGCAGCGTTTCCGTCAGAGATTCATGCATAAGCTTGTTTACTATCCTGTAAACAACAACGGAATGTTCTCCTGTGTAGGCTGCGGCCGCTGCGTTGAGAAATGCCCGTCATCCTTAAATATCGTAAAAGTCATCAAAGCTTTTGAAAATCAGGGAGGTGAAAAATAATGAGCGAATGTACCTGCCATAAAAACTATACATTGGACACACTGATCCCAAAGGTTGGTGTGATCACAGATATCCGTCAGGAAACACCGGATGTTAAGACCTTCCGTGTAAATGCTCCTGAAGGAGGAAAGCTTTTTGAACATATGCCAGGACAGTGTGCAATGGTCTGCGCACCAGGTGTCAGTGAAGGTATGTTTTCCATTACTTCTTCACCTACAAATAAAGAATATCAGGAATTCAGTATCAAAAAGTGCGGTTCCCTGACTGATTATCTTCACAGCCTTCAGGTTGGAGATGAGATCACAGTCCGCGGACCATACGGAAACCATTTTCCTGTAGAAGATAAATTAAAAGGTAAAAACCTTCTGTTTATCGCAGGTGGTATCGGACTTGCACCACTTCGTTCTGTGATCAACTATGTACTGGATAACCGTGCTGACTATGGAACAGTAGATATCCTCTATGGTTCCCGTTCTGCAGATGACCTGGTACAGTTAAAAGAAATCCAGGAAGTCTGGATGAAGGCAGAGGGAGTCAATGTTTATCTGACAATTGACCGCGAACAGGAAGGCTGGGACGGACATGTTGGATTCGTTCCTTCCTATTTAAAAGAGATTGGATTCGATACAAACAAAACAGCACTTGTCTGCGGACCGCCGATCATGATCAAGTTCGTTCTTGCAGGACTGGAAGAACTGGGCTTCTCCAGAGAACAGGTTTATACAACTCTGGAGCTTCGTATGAAATGCGGCGTAGGTAAATGCGGCCGCTGCAATATCGGCTCCAAATACGTCTGCAAAGACGGCCCGGTATTCCGCTGCGACGAAATCGACGAACTGCCGGCAGAATACTGATTGGTTGGTGAAGGGACGGACGCATTCCGGAAATTTATATTCCACGCAGGCAAAGGAGCAACGGTTCGGTGAACTAACTGTTAACTACGACTAAGCCGCTCAGGAGAGCCTTCGCGCCTAAGTCTCCGTAAACAGTGGATTTCACCTCGCCTAAAAACGCTCCAAAAAAGCCTGCTTAGGAATATAAATTTCCGAAATGCTGAGCCTTCAAGACGGTAGGGCGTGACACTGGTTTTACTGTAATGGATTTACGAGACAGTAATGGAGCTTGGATGATTTTTTTGTAAAAGCTGGCTGGGGCGAGGGCGCGGTGAGCCCCTCCTGATTTTCCACTCTATATATGGGAGTGCAACATTATCGTTACTAGCAGGAGAACTTGCCTGTATAAGGCGCCGCTTGGCCAGCGCACAGCCAGGGGAATTGGGTCTCGACCTAAGTGCCCTTTTAAGGAGTGGTTTTAGCGATGACGAAATCCAGCGCCTACGCAGACTTAGGCGCGAGGGCTCTCCCGAGCGGCTTAGTCGTAGTTGGCGATTAGTTCGGCAGCGCGTTACGACGGGGCCGTGGGCGAGACCCAATTCCCCTGGCGTCCCCCCCTGATTAAAAAAGCATACAGACAATGAACAATAAAGAAAGGACCTTCAACATGGAAAATAAGGTAAACGTATATTTTTTCGGTAAGAAATACAGTGTACCTGCAGAACTTACAATTATGACTGCCATGGAATATGCCGGTTATACATTGAAGAGAGGCTGCGGATGCAGACACGGATTCTGCGGAGCCTGTGCAACCATCTACAGAATCAAAGGTCAGAACGAACTGAAAACCTGTCTTGCCTGTCAGACAAAGGTAGAAGAAGGAATGTATGTAGCAAGCATCCCATTCTTCCCTACAGACAAGAGAACCTACAATATAGAAGAACTTCAGCCAAATCAGCAGGTAATGATGGAACTTTATCCGGAAATCTACAGCTGTATCGGATGTAATGCCTGTACAAAAGCATGTACTCAGGACTTAAATGTAATGCAGTACATCGCATATGCGCAGAGAGGTGAACTGGAAAAATGCGCAGAAGAATCTTTTGACTGCGTAAGCTGCGGATGCTGTTCCGTAAGATGCCCGGCCGGCATTTCTCACCCGATGGTAGGTCTTCTGGCAAGACGTCTCACAGGTAAATATATTGCACCTAAGAGCAAACATCTGGAAAACCGTGTGGAAGAGATTCACGAAGGTAAATTTGATGACCTGATCGAGCAGATCATGCAGAAACCGATTACAGAGATGCAGGAACTTTATAACAACAGAGACATTGAGAAATAAGGAGGGCGTAAGAATATGTATGCACCATATCCAGAAAATATGATGGAATCCATCAAAAAGGTAGAGGCTACAAGAGCAGAGCGTATGGCCACAGAGCCAAGACGTCTGACAGCAGATGAAAAAGACGCTCTTCTTCAGAAATTCCATCCGGATTATAATCCAGACGCATTTGCAGAGATCAAAGTCGGACCAAACAAAGGACAGAAAGCTCCTCTGGAACTGGCAGAGATGCTCCATTCAACAAGCCGTCTGATCAACGAAAAGATTGACCTTACAAAAATTGATTATGATGTAGACGTACTTGTGATCGGCGGTGGCGGTGCAGGTTCTTCCTGTGCCATTGAGGCACACAATGCAGGTGCAGACGTTATGATCGTTACAAAGCTTCGTATCGGTGACGCCAACACAATGATGGCAGAGGGCGGTATCCAGGCAGCAGATAAAGAGAATGATTCTCCTGTACAGCATTATCTGGACTGTTTCGGTGGCGGACATTTTGCAGCAAAACCGGAACTTGTAAAGAGACTGGTAATGGAAGCTCCGGATGCCATCAAATGGCTCAATGACCTTGGTGTTGAATTTGATAAAGCAGAAGACGGAACCATGGTTACTACACACGGCGGCGGTACTTCCAGAAAGAGAATGCATGCTGCAAAGGATTATTCCGGTTCTGAGATCATGCGTACCATCAGAGACGAAGTGATCAACCTTGGTATTCCGGTAGTTGAATTTACTTCAGCTGTTGAACTTCTCAAGGATGAAAAAGGACAGGTTGCAGGTGCAGTTCTCCTTAATATGGAAACAGGAGATTATTCTGTGGCAAGAGCAAAAACAGTTGTAATCGCAACAGGTGGTGCAGGAAGAATGCATTATCAGGGATTCCCCACATCCAATCACTACGGTGCAACTGCAGATGGACTTGTACTTGGATACAGAGCAGGTGCTTCCCTTCTTTATCAGGATTCTATCCAGTATCATCCAACAGGAGCAATTTATCCTTCCCAGATCATGGGTGCTCTGGTAACAGAGAAGGTTCGTTCCGTTGGCGCACAGCTTGTCAATGCAAACGGAGAAGCTTATATCCATCCCCTTGAAACCCGTGACGTAAATGCTTCCGGTGTTATCCGCGAGTGCGAAGAAGGCCGTGGTGTGGAAGTTCCAGGCGGATTAAAAGGTGTATGGCTTGACACTCCGATGATCGAAATCCTTGGTGGTGAGGGAACAATCGAAAAGAGAATCCCGGCTATGTTCCGTATGTACATGAACTACGGTATTGATATGAGAAAAGTTCCCATCGTTATTTATCCAACACTTCACTACCAGAATGGTGGTCTTGAAATTGACGGAGACGGATTTACAAAAGAACTTCCCAACCTGTTAGTTGCAGGAGAAGCAGCAGGCGGAATCCACGGAAGAAACAGACTGATGGGTAACTCTCTTCTGGATGTGATCGTATTCGGAAGAAATGCAGGTAAAAAAGCAGCTGCAAAATGCAAGAATGTAGAGCTTGGTGAAATGAACCTGGATCATATCTACAAATATGCAGACGAACTGGACAAAGCAGATTTACATACTGACAAAGTATCTCCATTACTGCTTCCAAAATATGCCCGTCACGAGCAGCGCTGATAAATAATATTCCGGTATCGGTGACAGGGAATTGCCGTTACCGGAAAGCTTTGATATAATAAAAAAGGGGATATGTCATTGTTTAATGACATATCCAGAAATAGAGAAGGGAGCTTACCAGAATGCGTGAAGTAGAAGTAAGCAGACTTACAGATGTCATTGAAAAACTCTGTATCGAAGCAAATGAACATCTTCCGGAAGATGTAAAATGTGCCATCAAAACATGTCGCGCATGTGAAGATGGAGAGATTGCCAAGGGCGTCCTTGACAACATTATCGAGAATTTTGACATTGCAGACAGAGAGAATGTGCCGATCTGCCAGGACACAGGAATGGCATGCGTATTCCTTGAAATCGGACAGGATGTACATTTTGTTGGGGGAAATCTTGCAGATGCCATCAATGAGGGTGTACGCCGGGGATATGACAAGGGATATTTGAGAAAATCTGTAGTAAAGGATCCTGTTCGCCGTGGAAACACAGGTGACAACACACCGGCTATGATTTATACAGAAATTGTTCCCGGAGATCAGGTAAAGATTACAGTAGGCCCGAAAGGCTTCGGAAGTGAGAACATGAGCCAGATCCGTATGTTCAAACCATCTGCAGGATTACAGGGAATCAAGGATTTCATTCTTGAAGTAGTAGAGACTGCAGGTCCCAACCCGTGTCCACCAATGGTAGTGGGAGTTGGTATCGGAGGAACCTTTGACAAATGTGCACTTCTTGCAAAGAAAGCTCTGATGAGACCACTGGATACTCAGAACCCGGATCCGTTCTATGCTGATCTTGAAAAAGAAATGCTGGAAAAAGTAAACAAGCTTGGAATCGGACCTCAGGGATTTGGCGGAAAGACAACAGCTATTGGCCTGAATATTGAAACAATGCCGACTCATATTGCAGGTATGCCATGTGCAGTTAACATTAACTGTCATGTAACACGCCATAAATCGGAGGTGATCTGAGATGGAAAAAAAGAAAATTACACTTCCACTTACTAGAGAGCTGGCAAGAACTCTCCATGCAGGTGATCAGGTATTATTAACAGGTACTATTTATACATCCCGTGATGCAGGACACAAGAGAATGTGTGAGGCCCTTGCAAAAGGTGAGAAAATTCCATTTGATCCTACAGATGCAACCATCTACTATGTAGGACCAACTCCTGCAAAACCAGGTGCAGTCATCGGTTCCGCAGGCCCTACAACCAGCGGACGTATGGATGCCTATGCACCCACAATGATGTCTGTAGGAGCAAGAGGAATGATCGGAAAAGGTGCCCGCCTTCCGGAAGTAGTAGATGCCATGAAGAAATATGATGGTGTATACTTCGGAGCTATCGGCGGTGCAGGTGCGCTTCTTGCAAAATGCATCAAAAAGGCTGAACTGATCGCATATGAAGATCTGGGAGCAGAAGCACTTCGTAAATTATATGTAGAGGATATGCCTCTTGTAGTCATCATTGACTCAGAAGGTAATAATCTGTACGAGATGGGGAAAGCAGAATATCTCAAAGAACATGGAGATAAATAATCCTGCTGATACATAAAAATGACTTCCATATGCTGTAGAGATACAGTATATGGAAGTTGCTTTATATAGCCAAAATTATATATATTGTATTCAATATATAAAAATCATATATACGATAATATGAATTATATCTTTTACATTTGACCTATAAACGTATAACATAAATAAACGGTAAAAGAATAAAGGCAGTTATCCAGACAGGAGATAACTGCAAATAAACTTGAACGGGGAAAATCATGAAAGATCATAATCAACACGAAATACAAATGTCGGAAGCCTTTTTAAACAGTGCGTTCCTGGCACTGTCAGGAGGTTTTCAGGATGCTTATACTTATAATGCAAGAAACGAAGTATTCTGTAATGCACAGACAGGAAACGTGGTTCTTATGAGCCAGCATTTTATGGCAGGGGAAGTGACTGCAGGACTGGGGTACTTCTTTCCTATTATTTTCTTTGCACTGGGCGTATGGGTTGCGGAGAAAATACAGGCAAATTATAAATATGCTCAGAAGCTCCACTGGCGACAGGGTGTTCTGCTGGCAGAAATCCTGATCTTATTTACAGTAGGTTTCCTGCCAACCGAATACAATATGCTGGCAAATGCCATGGCATCCTTCGCCTGTGCAATGCAGGTACAGTCCTTCCGCAAGGTAAACGGGTATTCCTATGCAAGTACTATGTGTATCGGAAACCTGCGCAGCGGTACCGCAGCATTGTCCGTTTATTTTCGTGAGAGAAAGTCCAAACAGCTGGAACAGGCAATGTATTACTTTGGAATCATCTTTATGTTTGCACTGGGTGCCGGCATTGGAGGAAACCTGTCTATATGTTATGGAACCAGAATGATCTGGGTATCTTGCGGATTCCTTATGGTCAGTTTCCTGCTGATGTTTGTAGAAAAATATAAGCATTTTCATGAAGAAAATGAAAATGCCCACAGTAATGTGACAAAATAAATTTTATGAGAATTGCGGGAGCTGCTTTGCAGCGGAGCAATTCGTAGATATCAAGTTAGGG
>OLOY01000333.1_pt1 | contig 40663 bp, 37 predicted proteins | sample 1672771 | NCBI WGS metagenome assembly OLOY01 (sample SAMEA3136722, study PRJEB25190) | human gut metagenome
TAGTATATGTAAAAATTATATATATAAATATTTTATATATATATACCAGGAGGTGATTTAATGTATTTTCCGGTATCAGCATTATTGATTGAATACATGATACTGTCAGTGGTAGAAAGCAAAGATTCTTATGGCTATGAGATCAGTCAGACAGTGAAGAAGGCTGCTGACATTAAAGAATCTACGCTCTATCCCATATTGAAGAAGTTACAAAATGCTGGATATCTGACTACCTATTCGCAGGAGTATCAGGGAAGAAAGAGAAAATACTATTCCCTTACAGAAGAAGGCAAGGCACAGATTGCATATCTGAGCAATGAATGGCAAATCTACAAAGACACTGTAGATGGGATTATTGAAGGGAGGATAAGAGGTTGAGCAGAGAGGAATATTTAAATCAGCTGCATAAATATCTGCGGAAGCTTCCGAGACAGGACTATGAAGATGCAATGGAATATTTTACCGAGTATTTTCAGGAGACAGATGAGGAAGGAGCAGAAGAACTGATGAAAGAACTTGGTACGCCGAAGGAGGCTGCCAGAGAACTGATGGCGAATCTTCTGAATAAGAAAATAGAAGATCATCAGAATTATGAAACAGATGGACAGACCAGAGCAGAACAGAAAGGTTCCGGAAAACATGTGGTATGGATTGCGTTACTGGTATTATTTGCAGCACCGGTAGGAGTCCCGCTTCTGGCAGCATTTGCTGCAGTCGTTCTTGCATTAGTTGTGTGTGTATTTGCAATTTTGTTATGTGTAGTTTTATTTACGGCATGTCTGATGATTATTGGCGGGAAAATCCTTGTCCGCGGTATACTGGCAGTTCCGTTTTCTATGAGCGGTTTTGCAATGCTTACAGGAAGTGGGCTGTTGGCTGTGGGCGCTGGCATTCTTGGTGTACTGTTGTGCGTATATCTATGTAAATGGAGCAGCATGCTGATTGCGAAGCTGGTACGCCGGATCACGGGCAGAAAGAGAGAGAGGTTAGAACGATGAAAAGATGGGCAAAGGCATGGCTTGCAGCAGGAGTCGGATGCTGTGTATGTGGTGTAGCTTTGACGGGCATCGGTGTTGCGAGCGGTGGAAGTAAATATGTGAAATCAGCAGATTTAAACAAAATGGATGGAGCTGCAAAAAAAAGCGATAATGAGATGGTTCTTGAGAAAACAAAGCTTGATGATTTTGACTCAGCAGACATCTCCATGACAGATATGAATCTGCAAGTAGTCAGTTCAGATGATCAGTACTGTTATATTTCTTATCGGGCATCCGATCAGAAAAAGGATCCGATCAGTTATCAGGTAAAGAATGGTGAATTAAGGATTCAGGAAAATAGCAATGATGGGAAGACTTATTATCATGTTGATATTGGATTTTTGTCGGGTCTTTTGGGTGAAGGAACACTTACTACAGATGAAAATGTGGTAACACTTTACGTGCCGGAAGGTCAGAAATGGAAGCTTGCAGATATTAAATCGGATATGAGCAATATATTGCTGAATGGATGCGAAATCGAAAATGGAGCCGTTCAGACGGATTCAGGAGATGTATTTTTTAAAAATTGTGATTTCAATAATCTGAAAGTGAAAACGGATATGGGTGATCTTTGTTTTATTGGTAAAGAAGACGTGATGCGCACATGGAACATACAGGTGAATACTGATATGGGAGATATCAATGTAGATGATGCACTGACCGGTAAGATGGTGGAAGACCAGGATGACTGTGATATTTCTTACACACAGAAAGGAACGGGCGGAAATCTGGTGATCCAGACCAATAGTGGAGAGGTAAGGTTAAAGTGTAGATAACGAAAGATTATCAAATCGGTATTGTAGGGGAACTATTCAACTACAGATTAGGGATAAAAGAGAAAAAGACTCTTGCATTTTCCTGGCATATCGTGTATAACAATACAGAAATTACCTTCAATATGGTATCGGATTAAATTGTGGGAGGATGCAATAGGATGCAGACAGATATGACAACAGGAAAGCCGATGAAGATGGTGCTTGATTTTACGATTCCTGTTTTTCTTGGAAATGTGTTTCAACAGCTGTACAGTATGGCAGATGCTGTGATCGTGGGAAAGTTTGTAGGTACAGGAGGTCTTGCGGCAGTTGGGGCGACAGGTACGATTAATTTCCTTATTATTGGATGTCTGCTGGGCCTTACTACAGGCTTTACAGTTTTGACATCTCAGAAGTTTGGCGCCGGTCGTATGAGTGAGATGCGCAAGACTGTGGGAAATGCAGCGATCCTTTCAGCGGTAATCGCAGTGATCATGACTGCAGTGAGCATGCTGGGGATGCACAGGCTGCTTATATTTATGAATACTCCGGAGGATATTTTTGACGGAGCCTATGGATATATTATGATTATCTGCGGAGGAATTTTTACCCAGGTGCTGTATAATCTGGTATCCAGTATCCTCAGGGCATTGGGCAACAGCAAGACACCGTTGTATTTCCTGATCCTTGCAGCCGGACTGAACATTGTTCTTGATCTGGTATTTATTATTGTATTTCATTTCGGGGCACCGGGGGCTGCCTGGGCCACTGTGATTTCCCAGGGAGTGTCAGGCCTTCTCTGCCTGATCTATATTCGGAAACGTGTTCCGGAGCTTCGGATGGACAGGGAGGACTGGAGATTTGACCCGAATATTGCAAAAAAACAGATTAATGTTGGGATTCCAATGGGACTGCAGTATTCTATCACCGCGATTGGAACTATGATGGTACAGAGTTCACTGAATATTTTGGGTTCAGGTGCAGTAGCTGCCTTCACTGCGGGATCCAAGATTGAGAATATTTTTACACAGGCCTTTGTGGCTCTGGGCACTACAATGTCTACCTATAATGCACAGAATATTGGTGCCCGCCAGCTGGACCGCGTGCGCAGGGGATTCCGTGCGGCAGATGTGATCGGCTGTATCTATGCAGTAGCAGTGGGCTTTATCCTGTTCTATGCAGGGAAGTACTTCTCATATCTGTTTATCTCAGATAATGCGGATGTGGTGATCCCAATGGTGGATGTTTACCTGCAGTGTGTGGGGATGTTTATGATTCCGCTCTATGTGGTTAACTGCTACCGCAATGGATTCCAGGGGATGGGTTATGGACTTTTGCCTATGCTTTCCGGTGTGGCGGAGCTGTTTGGCAGAGGAGTGATGGCTATTGTGGCTGCCCATAAACAAAGCTACAGGATGGCTTGTATGGCCAGTCCCTTTGCCTGGATCGTGGCGACAGCACTTTTGATCCTGCTTTATTTTTATGTAATGAAAGATATGAAGAAAAAATTATGTCTGTAATGTTATTTCTTGACTTTGGCCAAGCGGATATTCGGTTACATATCTTTCACCGGCATTCGGCAGCGCTTATCCAGATGACGGTTGATCAGGAGCAGGAATACGACTGTTGAGAGGGCGGAGGAGATTCCGTCAGCAACAGGTTCTGCGAAAAAAGCCGCTTTTGCACCGAAGAAAGAGGACAGGACAGCTGCGCTGATCACAAAAAGAGATTTTCTGGTAACGGAGAGCGCAAGTCCTGTCTTTGGACATTCCAGGGCAGTCAGCCCGTCTACAAAGACATACTGGAAGCTCAGCGGAATGATCATCAGTGTATAGGTACGGATGGCCCAGACAGAGAATCTGATATACTGTGGATCAGTGGTAAACAGAAGAACAAAGTACCGGGGAATAAAGCGGGAGAGAAGGAACATGATGGTGGTAAAGATAAGCATTACTCCCAGAATGTTCCTTTCTGCGTCTTTGACTCTGTTTGCGCATCTGGCACCGTAATTGTAGCTCAGGATTGCCTGTGTACCTCCACTGATCCCGATCATGGGTGAGGTGATCAGAAGCAGATAGCTCTGAGCAATGGTGGCACAGGTGATCAGCATATCGCCCTGGGAAGAACCGCCATATTTCTGGAGCACTGTATTCATAAAGATCAGGATCAGGCTGTCTGTGGCCAGGATCAGAAAAGGAGAAAATCCCAGGGAAAGGATTTTTTTTATAACTTTTAAGCTGTACTGCCCGAAGGTGATCTTTACAGGAACCTTTTTTCCAAATAGAAAGGTCATTGCGAAGATGCAAGAGAGTATCTGCGAAATAACAGTTGCAATGGCAGCACCGGAAATTCCCATATGAAAACTAAAGATAAAAATCGGGTCTAACAGGATGTTACATCCTGCGCCGATCAGTACGGTAAACATTCCCACAAGGGGGAATCCCTGACAGTTGATAAAATAATTGAGCCCTGTAGCCATCAGTGCGAAAAAGGTACCTATTGTATAAATGGTCAGATAGGTATTGGCAAATGGAAAGGTAGCCGTACTTGCACCAAACCACATAAGCAGCTTATCTTTTAGCAGAAGAAAGCAGACAGTCAGCAGAACAGAAAAAATACTGAGCATCAGAAATGAATTTGCCAGTACCTGTTCTGCTTTTTTATGATTCTTTTCGCCCATTCGGATTCCCATGGTAATGGAACCTCCGATTCCTACCAGGGTGCCAAAAGAAGTGAGAAGTGTAACGATAGGACCACATACGCCTGCGCCTGCGAGGGCAAGTGCACCGTTTTCGGAAATGTGTCCGATATACATCCTGTCAATAATACTGTACAGGACAGTTACAAATTGCGCGGTCATAGAAGGGATGGCAAGCTGGAGCACCAGAGAACGTATCGGTGCTTTGCCAAGATTTGCTGTTGTGTTCATTTTTTTTCCTCATGTCTAAATATTACCAGCATTTTTTGCAGGCCTGATAGCCTCTGGCTTCTGCGTCAGATTTGGAGATCTGCCGGGCATTATCCGGATTCATTCTTCCGCAGTTGGGAATACTGTGATACTTCTCGCCGGTTGCAGGTATCCATACCATTGTGCCGATGTCAGCTTCTGTATTTTCGGTCTGTGCAGGAGCCGGATCGGATACGGTTGTTTCGTTTTGTCCTGAGGATACCACAGAGGAACCGCCTGCGGAATAATCGTTGCAGGGAGCCTGATTCCAGTTTATGCCGGTTCCGTCAGATACTGCAATGATGGTGCCCTGTTTATCTGTACGGAATACAGGGATTCCCATATCGGACAGACGTCCCATGGTATCAGCAGACGGGTGATGATACTGATTATCGATCCCACAGCTGATCACTGCGTAGGAAGGTGAGGTTGCTGCAAGAAAATCCCAGGTTGTAGAGCTTGCGGATCCGTGATGGCCTACAGACAGCACATCGCAGTCAAGGTTCATGCCTGTACTGATCATATCCTGTTCACTGGTTTCCTCGGCATCGCCTGTAAAAATAAAGCTGTTGGAGCCATTTTCAAGCTTGATAACAAGGGAGTTGTCATTACTGTTCTGGCTGATGCCGTCCGGTGCCAGTACAGTGAAGCTTCCGGTACCGAAATCAAAGGTCTCACCTACAGAAGGATACTGTACGATGATGGCATTTGCAGTGGCGGTATTCATGAAATTGTTGAACAAATTGGACGTATGTACATAATCCGGGCCGAAAATATTGCTTACAGAGAAATCATCTATGCAGGGAACAAGGCCACCGATATGATCCTCGTCATAGTGGGAGGCGATCATATAGTCAATGGTTTCTACATTTTGCTGTTGCAGATAAGAGATGAGCAGATCAGCATGGCTTGGGTCTCCTCCGTCATAGAGAAGATTCTGGCCTCCTGACTGCACCAGAATGGCATTTCCCTGTCCGATATCAATAAAATGGACAGCCATGTCTCCGTTTGCATCCGCATATACTGTCAGTGCCGACTGGGGGGCCAGGGTGAACAGCAGCAGAAACAGAGATAATAATAGGGAAAGTAATTTGTTTTGCTTTTTCATAGGTACCTCCTGTATAGCCTGTTTGTTTCCAGGCTTTTTTTCTTTTGCATTCTATGTATGATTATAGCAAATGAAACTGACAAATTCTATTATAAACTGCGCTTTTTTTCATATTCTGTAAAGCAAGTATATTGACATTTTATTGGAGAAATGGTTTAATGAAAAAGATGGTATGCTATTTTTACCATGCGAAGGAGGATTGATAAATATGTCCAGAACAGGTATCTATGACATTCACTGTCATATTGTACCGGGAGTGGATGACGGTGCCTCGGATTATGAGGATACGAAGAAGCTTTTGCGTATGGAATATGATCAGGGTGTAAGGAACATTATTGCCACCCCTCATTTCAGATTTCGTATGTTTGAGACTCCTCTGTCCAGAGTGCAGGAGCAGTTTTTGCTTGTACAGAAGGCAGCAGCGGAGATCGGTGATGATCTTCAGGTATATCTTGGCTGTGAGTTCCATGCCAATATGGAGATGTACCGTATGCTGAGAGAGGGAGAGGTCAGCACTATGGCAGGTTCCAGGTATGTGCTGGCGGAGTTTTCGGAGAGCTCAGAGGGCTCTTACATAAGGGAAAGGCTGAACAAGCTGATTTCCAGTGGCTATAAGCCCATTGCAGCCCATATAGAAAGGTATGAGGCCACAAGGTCAGACCTGGGCTTCGTGGAGGAGCTTGTGGATATGGGAGTATCCATGCAGATCAATGCAGACAGTATTGTAGGTAAGGAAGGTTTTTCCACCAAACGATATTGCAGGAAGCTGATGAAATATGATCTGGTGAAGTTTGTAGGCTCAGACTGTCACAATACCAGAAGCCGTATTTCCAGAATGGGCGAGGCCTATGATTATGTTGCGAAAAAAATGGGAGAAGCTTATGCAGACCATTTATTTATAGAAAATCCCCGGAGAATTCTGGAGGATGCGAAAAGAAGGAAGGAAAGATAAAGCCAAATGGAACAACACAATGTACAGAACAACGATGAAGTAGAAATTGATTTACTGGAAGTATTCTATGTATTGCTGGATAAGATCTGGGCCATCATACTGTCCGGTGTGCTTGCTGCACTGGTGGTAGTGGCAGCGACAATTCTGTTTGTCACTCCACAGTATGAATCTACTACCAAGATGTATGTGCTCAGCAAGCAGGACAGCAATACTCTGACCAGCCAGGATATGCAGACCAGTTTGTCCCTGACCAAGGACTATGCAGAGCTGATCAAGAGCCGTACGGTTACGGAGGGAGTTATTACCCAGCTGAATCTGGATATGACTCATGAGGAGCTTCTCAAGAAGATGACAGTGGATTCTGCCACAGATACCCGTATCCTGTCAATTTCTGTGAGAGATGCAGATCCTTATGTAGCCTGTGAGATTGCCAATGCTATCCGTGATGTGGCTGCCAACCATATCAAGAATGTTATGGATATCGATGCGGTAAATGTGGTTGAGACTGCCAATATTCCGGAGCAGAAGGTAAGCCCCAGCATTTCCAAGAATGGTGTGATCGGCGGACTTGTAGGTGTGCTTATTGCAGCAGCAGTGATCCTGATTTCTTATCTGTCTAATGATACCATCAAGACACAGGAGGATGTAGAGCGTTACCTGAAGCTGAGTACACTGGGTACGATCCCTATGTCTGAAGAGGACCGTAAGAATAAGAAGAAAAAGAAACAGAAAAAGCAAAAAAGGGGAAGAGGGAGAAGATAAGTCATGAAAGAAGTTAATATATATCGTCCAATGTTGGATTATAGTGCCAATGAGTCCTATAAATCCTTACGAACTAATCTCCTTTTCTGTGGAGAAGAGAAAAAGGTAATTGCCATTACCAGCTGTACTCCAAATGAAGGTAAGAGTACTGTATCACTGAATCTTGCTTTATCTCTGGCAGATTCCGGAAAGAAAGTTCTGCTCATCGATGCGGACCTTCGTAAATCTGTACTTCTGGGAAGAACAGAGGTTGATCAGGAAATCAAGGGTCTTTCCCACCTCCTTTCTCATCAGGAGACCATTGAGAACGTGATTTATGCAACCAATATCCCAAGATTTAATATTATTTATGCAGGAACGGTACCGCCAAACCCTGCAGAGCTTCTTGGTGCAGAATACTTCAAGCGTGTGCTTGCAGCTGTAAAGAAGGTTTATGATTACATAATCATCGATACTCCTCCTCTTGGAAGTGTCATTGACAGTGCGGTTATTGCAGATGAATGTGACGGATCCATCATTGTCATGGAGTCCGGAGCTATCAGTTATCGTTTTGCCCAGGAGGTTAAGGAGCAGCTGGAGAAATGTGACTGCCCGATCCTTGGTGTGATCCTGAATAAAGTAGATATGAGCAAGCAGGGCTACTATGGTAAATATTATGGTAAGCACTATGGTAAATACTACGGAAAATATTATGGCAAAGACAATGACAGTAAAAACCAGTAAGGAGCAATGATTATGGCAAAAAAATGGATTGCAGTGATGCTGGTTGTCTGCATAGGGCTGGCTGGCGGAGTCGTATATCTGAGAACAGAGTCCGATCATAAAGGGCCTGAGATTGTCTGCTCAGATCAGGCGGTGACAGAATATGACCCTTCTATGAGTGATGCAGACCTGACCCAGGGTATTACTGCCAGTGATGATGTAGACGGAGATGTGACAGATACTCTGACTGTGGAATCTGTGTATGAGGTGGATGATTCCCACGTGGTTGTCACCTATGTGGCAAAGGATAAATCTAATAATATTACCAAGTTTAAGAGAAATTTAGAGGCTGATCCCGAGAAAATGCGGGACAGTGGGGTAGTGAAGAGAGGAACAAAGTCTGATGCTGAGATGGAAACGGATGCAGAGCCTACCCAGGTTCCGGTGGAGGATGTGGAAACAGGAGATTCTGAGTTTGGCAGTACAGATCTGTCTTTAACTCCAACCCCTGAATTAACTCCTGCCTCAGATGATCCTGCTGCTCTGGCAGAACAGGAGCAGAAGGCAAAGGCGGATGCTATGCCATCCACCAGCCCGAAAATTTATCTTACAGATTATTATGTGACTACTTCTGTGGGGAGCTCTGTGGATCTGCTTTCATATGTGAAGGATATCCAGGATGATACAGATGAGACCTCTGAACTGTGGAAGAGAATCCAGATCACAGGACAGGTGAATACTGCAGTAGCAGGTACCTATACCTGTAACTATTATGTGGTTGACACAGCCGGCAATATGTCCAATAGTGCTGAGTTGACAGTGGTTGTAGAATAGCTTAGAAAGTGATTGGGCTGCCTGTCTTTACAGGCAGCTTTCAGTCGTAGAGAGGATATAAGATGAAGGTTAAATCAAAAAAACAGGATCGGATTCCCGGAATTGTCATTTCCCTGATCTTATTTGTTGTTGAGTGCGCTTTTTTAGTGCTGCTCCTTTATACGAAGCTTATTTCCGTGAAATATATCGGCATAATAGCAGCCGGGCTTCTTTTACTTCTGGTGATCGTATATTTTTTGGTGAGAAAAATACGAAAACCGGTTCCCTTTTGTATCGGTGTAGTGCTGACTCTTTTGATCACAGTAGTGCTGGGACTGGCCAGTTTGTATATATACAAGACAGTATCTACCCTGGACAGTATTACCGGAGTAAATCAGGAGTATACAGAGATCAATGTGTATGTAAAGCAGGATGATAAAGCCCAGAAACTGGCAGATGCATCCGGTTACACCTTTGGTATTCTGGGAGAACTGGACCGTACCAACACAGATGCAGCTTTGAAGCAGGTGTATAATGAACTGGGAACTGATGTACAGACCGCCGAATATGCAGGCCTGGGAGAGCTGGCAGATGCTTTGAATCATGGAACCTGCGGTGCCATCCTGCTGAATAAGGCTTACCTGGATGTGATCGCAGAGATGGATCAGTACGGATCTTTTCCATCCCAGATCCGAGAGATTGCTTCCCTGAAAGTTGCTACAGTGGTTGAGAGAAATACTCCTGCAGCCCAGCAGCCATCCTCTGCTGAGAAGGAGCAGACCTCTTCAGATACTTCTGCAAAGGATGACGCGGTTACAGATGAGGTATATACTATTTTTGTCAGCGGTATTGATACCAGAGGCGGAATGACGGCCTCCAGCCGCAGTGATGTGAATATTATCCTTACCCTTAATGCTACTACAAAGCAGATCCTTATGGTCTCCACACCCAGAGATTATTTTGTGCCCCTGTCTATTTCCAACGGTGTGCCGGATAAGCTGACCCATGCAGGTATCTATGGTGTAAATGTATGTATGGATACCCTGGATATGCTTTATGATATCGATATCAATTACTATTTCAGACTGAACTTTGCAGGATTTGAGCAGATTATTGATGCCCTTGGCGGAGTTACTGTTAATTCTGATTATGATTTTACCAGTGGTGAGTATCATTTTAATCAGGGCGAGAATCATCTGAACGGGGAACAGGCCCTTGTTTTTGCAAGAGAAAGATATGCGTTCCAGGAAGGTGACCGTCAGCGAGGCCGTGATCAGATGGCTGTGATCCAGGGTGTAGTCGATAAGGCAACCCAGCCTGCGTTCCTGAAGAATTACCTTTCTGTTCTGGACAGCCTGGATGGTGCTTTTGAAACCAATGTTCCCTATGATGTAATGGCCTCTTTGGTGCGCAAACAGCTGGACGAGGGCGGAACCTGGCAGGTATTGTCTTATAGCGTAGATGGTGCAGGGGATACCCAGAAGCCTTATTCCATGAGCTCTAAGGCATATGTTATGATTCCGGATCAGAACACAGTGGATAAGGCTAAGGTGCTGATGAAGAAGGTGCGGGAAGGCTTCCGGTTATCTGAGGCAGATGTGGCCAGATAGGATGACTACCGCAGCGGGTGTTTTTTCTTCCATTCACGGATGAATTCCAGCTGTTCCTGGTCTGAGATTTCCTGGGAAGCAGCGTCGTTTCCGGCTGCTACACAGCAGAGCAGGATAAAGAGCTGAAACAACAGAAAGATAAGTATCAACAGTAAGATCATAGAATATTCCTCCCCTTGGATGACATATTTGACGGATTGCTGTGAGATATATCACTTTTTAAGTATTGGTCTATCATCCGGGATTTATACATTTTATGAAAAATCGGCAGAAATATGTGTTCAAAGCATATATGAAGTTGCATTTAAAAATCCTCCGAATAAAGTAGAGTAAGCAATATCTTCTGCTTTTTCGGAGGATTTTTATATGGAAAATTTTGACATAGATCAGTTAGGTGATACAGGCTATACCGGAAAAAATGTCTGCGTGTGTGTGCTGGATACCGGCATTTATCCTCATATAGATTTCAGAGACCGGATTATCGGGTTTCAGGACTTTGTGGGAAAACATATGCTGCCCTATGATGATAATTCTCATGGAACCCATGTAAGCGGCATTATCGCCGGAGACGGGAGCGCTTCAGGAGGAAGGATCAGGGGAGTCGCCCCGGAGTGCAATCTGGTTGCCCTGAAGATACTTGACAGATATGGAAATGGAAAAAAGAGGGATGTATTGCAGGCTTTTGACTGGGTTCTGAAAAATAAAGATGTTTACCGGATTCAGGTAGTAAATATTTCCATAGGGACAACCTGCAGGGGAAAACAGGATCACAGACAGCTGATCGAAGGGGTGGAAAGACTGTGGGATGCAGGGCTGGTAGTAGTGGCTGCTGCAGGAAATCAGGGTCCCCGGTCAGGAAGTGTTACGGCTCCGGGCAGCAGCCGTAAGATCATCACTGTGGGGTCAAGCGACCTGCTTACAGGCAGAACGGCTATTTCCGGGCGGGGGCCTACTTCAGAGTGCATCTGCAAGCCGGATCTGGTAGCTCCGGGCAATCGCATTCTGTCCTGTGCTCCGGGAACGGATTTTGCCTATGGAGTAAAAAGCGGAACCTCTATGTCCACACCGTTAGTCAGTGGCGCTGTAGCCCTTCTTCTGCAAAAATATCCTACCCTTACCAATGTGGAAATTAAAAGATGCCTGAAGGAATCGGCCAGAGACCTGGGGCTGCCCAGGAATCTGCAGGGTTCCGGAGAACTGAATATGAAACAGGCATTGACGAACGAATCTATTTCCGCTAAAATGATACGTAAATTGTAATGCTTCAGTGTAGTGACGCTGAACAGTTACAGCAAATGCTAAAGGGATGAAACCCATACAAAGAGGAGGATCTTTATGAAAAAAATTCAGATGCAGACACCGCTTGTAGAGATGGACGGAGACGAGATGACCCGAATCCTCTGGAAGATGATCAAGGATGAGCTTCTTCTTCCTTTTATTGATCTGAACACAGAGTACTACGATCTTGGCCTGGAATACAGAAATGAAACAGATGATCAGGTAACTGTAGATGCAGCAGAAGCTACAAAGAAATATGGCGTTGCTGTAAAATGTGCAACCATCACTCCCAATAAAGCCAGAATGGAAGAGTACACACTGAAAAAAATGTACAAAAGTCCTAACGGTACCATCCGTGCCATTCTGGACGGAACCGTGTTCCGTGCCCCTATTGTAGTGAAAGGAATCGAGCCATGCGTAAAGAACTGGAAGAAACCCATTACCATTGCCCGTCACGCTTATGGAGATGTATATAAGAATACAGAAATGTATATTGACGGACCGGGAGATGCCTATCTGCTGTTTAAGGGTGAGAACGGTGAGGAGAAAAAGGAACTGATCCATCATTATGAGGGTGCAGGTGTCCTTCAGGGAATGCATAACCTGGATGCATCCATCACAAGTTTTGCAAAGTGCTGCTTTAATTATGCACTGGATACAAAGCAGAGCCTGTGGTTTGGAGGCAAGGATACGATCTCCAAGATTTATGACGGACGCTTTAAGGAGATTTTTGCAGAAGTTTATGAGCAGGAGTTCAAAGAGAAATTTGAGGCTGCCGGAATTGAATATTTCTACAGCCTGATCGATGATATCGTTGCCCGTGTTATGAAGGCAGAAGGGGGATTTATCTGGGCCTGCAAGAACTATGACGGAGATGTTATGAGTGATATGGTTTCCTCTGCTTTTGGTTCTCTGGCAATGATGACTTCTGTGCTGGTATCTCCGGACGGATATTATGAATATGAGGCTGCACACGGTACTGTGCAGAGACATTATTATCGTCACCTGAAAGGGGAAGAGACTTCCACCAATTCCGTTGCTACTATTTTTGCATGGACAGGTGCTCTCAGAAAGAGGGGAGAGCTGGACGGCAATCAAGAACTGATGGAATTTGCAGATAAGTTGGAAAAAGCCACTCTGGGAACCATCGAGGATGGCAGAATGACCAAGGATCTGGCTCTGATCACAACCTTAAAGGATGTGGAAGTATTAAACAGTGAGCAGTTTATTAAAGCAATCCGCGAGAAGCTTACATCCCTGATGTAAGATGCAAAAAGAAAAGGGAAGGGCCTGCATTATGCAAGCTCTTCCCATTTTTCATATAAGCCCTCCAGTTCTTCTGTGATGGCTGTCTTTTCTTTGCTTAATCTGGCACATTCTGCCACATTGGTGCATATCTCCGGGAGAACCATGGTTTCATCGATTTCCTTATCTCTGGTTTCCAGTTCTTCAATCCGGGCTTCCACCTTCTTTAATTCGTTTTCGCGTTTTCTCTGCCGCGCCTGCTCTTCCTTCTGCTGCTGCCAGGAAAGCTTGTTGTCTGAGGCTTGTTTGACCTCTGCTTCAGCCTGGGCTGCGGCCGGAGCATATTTTTCTGTAAGTTCTTCCCGCTTTTCCAGATAATAATCATAATCACCAATGTAGTTTACAATGGCCTGGTTGGTCAGATCCAGGATCCTGGTAGCTGTCTGGTTAATAAAATATCGGTCATGGGAGACATAGAGTACAGTGCCGGTATAGCTGTTTAAAGCTTCTTCCAGGATTTCCTTGGAGGCAATGTCCAGATGGTTGGTAGGCTCATCCAGGATCAGGAAGTTGGCCTCTGACAGCATAAGCTTTGCCAAGGAGACACGGCCTCTCTCACCACCGGAAAGAGCGGAGATCAGCTTGAATACGTCATCCCCTGTGAAGAGAAAGGCTGCCAGCATATTTCGGATTTCTGTCTCTGTAAGCGTTGGATAAGTGTCTGAAATTTCCTGGAAAATAGTTTTTTCCATGTGGAGAACATGATGCTCCTGATCATAATATCCGATCTGTACCTTGGAGCCGAGAGCAAAGCGTCCGCTGTCAGCGTCTACCAGACCGTTAAGGATTTTCAGCATGGTAGTTTTGCCGGTACCGTTATTGCCGATGAGAGCTACCCGTTCCCCGCGCTTAATGTCAAAAGAAATATTGGAAAACAAAGTCTGTCCGGGAAAAGCTTTGGATAAATCCTCCACAGTGAGTACATCATTTCCACTGATATATCTGGGTTCTAGGGAAATCCGCATCTGATTCTGGATCTCCAGCGGCTTTTCGATCCGCTGCACCTTATCCAGCATTTTTTCGCGGCTTTCGGCACGTTTGATAGATTTCTCGCGGTTAAAGGATTTCAGCTTGGCAATGACCGCCTCCTGATGCTTAATATCCCGCTGTTGATTTAAGTAAGCTTTATACTGGGCATCCCTGAGCTGGGCTTTTTTCAGAGCGTAGGCAGAGTAATTGCCGCTGTACATCCGCATATTGCCGGCTTCAATCTCTACTACCTTAGTGACAACCTTATCCAGGAAATAACGGTCATGGGATACAATGAAAACAGCTCCCGGATAATTCAGCAGATAGGTTTCCAGCCAGGAAATGCTTTCCATATCCAGGTGGTTGGTGGGCTCATCCAGCAGGAGAATGTCAGGATTGGAGAGCAGAAGCTTACCTAGGGCAACCCGGGTTTTCTGACCGCCGGAAAGAGTTTCAATCTGTTTTTCGAAGTCCTCCTCTGTAAAGCCAAGTCCCTTTAATACACCCATGATCTCACTTTTATATGCATAACCATTCTCAAGCTCAAACTGATGGCTCAGTCTGGTATAGGTGTTCATCAGGCTGTCTAGGGCTTCCCCTGCAGCAGTCTTCATTTCATGCTCCATGGAGCGGAGACGGTTTTCCATATCAATGATGTGCTGCTTAGTAGAGATCAGCTCCTCATAGATGGTGTGGTGCCCATGGATATCCTGGTACTGGGCCAGGTAACCGATGCTTTTATCTTTGGCAAGAATAACATTTCCGGAATCCGGGGACAGTTCGTGGATGATAATACGCAGCAGGGTGGTTTTGCCTGCACCGTTGTTGCCGATCAGGGCTGCCTTTTCCCTGTCCTCTATATGGAAGCTGGCATCCTGAAGGATTACCTTCTCGCCAAAGGATTTGCAGATATTCTGACATGATAGGATCATACAAATTCCTCCGAAATTTATATTATTGCAGCAGCCTGCGAATATCCGCTTTCACTGCTGAAATGTACACATACAGAATTTATTATAACTGAACCGGACTGTTTTTGAAAGAAAAAAAGTGTTTTTATTTATGATTTGGATGAAATTTTGCACATTCTATCAGATAGTCTAAATTTAATGAAAAAAATTTGTAAATAAAGTACAAATTTAATTTGACAATAAAATAACATCTGGTTATAATTGACCTAGGATGTATAAGGAGGGAATATTTGTGGAACCTAAGGAAATTTCAAAAGCGGTGATCAAACGTTTGCCTCGATATTACCGTTATCTGGGAGAATTGATGGAGGAGAATGTAGAACGGATCTCGTCCAACGATCTCAGCAAGAAAATGCACGTGACTGCTTCACAGATCCGTCAGGACCTGAATAATTTCGGTGGATTCGGACAGCAGGGGTATGGATATAATGTACGTTATTTATATACTGAAATCGGTAAGATTCTGGGACTTGACACAGTACACCCGATGATTATTCTGGGTGCCGGTAATCTGGGACAGGCTTTGGCCAATTATGTAGATTTTGAGAAGCGCGGTTTTCGGCTGGTTGGTATTTTTGATGTAAACCCTGTGCTGGAGGGGATTGCAGTGAGAGGAATTGAGATACAGATGCTTAGTGACCTTCCACTTTTTCTCAAAGAGAATAATGTGGAGATCGCGATTCTGACCTTACCTAAGGCAAAGGCCAAGGAAATGGCGAAGATTCTCATAGAAAACGGGATCAAGGCAATCTGGAACTTTGCACATATTGATCTGGATGCACCGGAGGATGTTATGGTGGAAAATGTACATCTGTCAGAGAGTCTGATGACCCTTTCCTATAATCTGAGTGAATATCGTAAGGAACATGAGAACCAGTAATAATAGTACGTATGTAGTTGCCGGCAACAGAGCGGACGGTGACGATTTGAATGGCTGTGGTCGTTAGATCATAGCTTTTCTTTTTGAAAAAATAGGTGTATACTGTTTCCAATGACAGGAGGTGGCTGAATGAAACCTGTGGTAACAGCCGGTGAAATGAAAGAGCTGGACCGGAACACAATAGAATCTGCCCGGGTTCCGGGTATGGTACTTATGGAAAGAGCTGCACTGAAAACAGTGGAGGCTATGGAAAAATATCTGGGTAACAAGGATCGTGTACTGGTGGTGTGCGGAAATGGCAATAATGGCGGTGACGGGATGGCCATTGCCAGACTTCTCCATCTGAAGGGAATCAAAGTCGGGATTTATCTGGCCGGCCAGGAAGAGAAGCTGACAGATCAGGCCAGACAGCAGCTACAGATTGCCAAATATTATCAGGTACCTTTGGAGCATAACCTGCAGCCGGATGAATATACTATTATAGTAGATGCCCTTTTTGGGGTTGGTCTGTCCAGACCTGTAGAGGGCAGATATGCAGAAATCATCCACATGCTGAACCAGTCCGGGGCTTTCCGGGTGGCTGTTGATATTCCTTCCGGCATCAACGGAGATACAGGCCAGGAGATGGGGATTGGATTTCAGGCAGATCTTACAGTGACCTTTGCTTTTTGCAAAAGAGGGTTGTGCTTTTATCCGGGAAGAATGTATGCAGGAGAGCTGATCGTTGCAGATATAGGCATTTATGCGGATCAGGACAGAGAGCCTTCTATGGCATATCTGGAGAAAGGGGATCTGTCAATGCTGCCCTCCAGAATTCCCTGGGGAAACAAAGGGACTTTCGGAAAAGTGCTTCTGGTAGCCGGTTCCCGTGGAATGTGCGGGGCTTCCTGCCTGAGCAGCGCTGCGGCGCTCAGAGCTTCGGCAGGTATGGTGAAGGTTCAGACTGTAGAGGAGAACAGGATTCCTCTTCAGTCACAGCTTCCGGAGGTTATGGTTACCTGCGAGTTTAATGAGAAAAGCAATCAGGAAATACTGGACTGGTGTGATGTGCTTGTGATCGGCCCGGGACTGGGGATGTCAGGAGAGAGCAGAGAGAGGGTGCAGTGGTTCCTGTCTCATGCTGCCTGGTGTGGCAAGCCTGTGATCCTGGATGCAGATGGACTGAATCTGCTGGCAATGCATGAAGAATGGAAGAAATATCTGGGCGGACAGGTGATCCTCACTCCCCATCTGGGAGAGATGAGCCGTCTGACCGGGAAAAGCATTGGCGAGATCAGGGAGAACCTGGCAGAGACTGCTTCTCTGTATGCAGAAGAAACTCATACCGTATGTGTCCTGAAGGATGCCTGTACAGTAGTGGCTTCTGAGAAAGGAAAAAAATATCTGAACATGAGTGGTAATGCTGGCATGGCTACTGCAGGCAGCGGAGATGTATTAAGCGGTGTATTAGCAGGAGTTTTATGTATGTTTCTGGCAGCAGAAAAAAAGCCTGCTTATGGTCAGATGGCAGCTCTGGGAGTACTGATCCATGGACTGGCAGGAGATATGGCAGCTGAGAATGTGGGAGAAAGAGGCATGACTGCCAGAGATATCATCCGGTTTCTGCCTGAAGTGCTGAAGGTGCAGTAAGAGATCTTGAGTGTCCGGAATTCCTTTGGTGGAATGTGGACAGATAAAGAATACAAAAAAGAGGAAGAGATTATTATGGAAAAATGTAACCGAGTAAAAGCAGTGGTTTCTCTGGATGCGGTGGAGGAAAATTTCCGACAGATGAGAAAGAATATTGCCAGTGACACAAAAATGATCGCTGTGATCAAGGCAAATGCTTATGGTCATGGCGCTGTGCAGATTGCCCATATGGTAGAGGGTTATGATTATATCTGGGGGTTTGCTGCAGCTACAGCAGAGGAGGCCATTGCTCTGAGAAAGGCAGGGATCACTAAGCCTGTCCTGATCCTGGGAATTGTATTTGAGGAATTTTACCCTGAGCTGGTTTCTTATGATCTGCGCCCTGCTGTGTGTGAATATCAGGAGGCTGCAAAGCTTTCCGCAGAGGCTGTGTCTCAGGGAAAGACCATACATATTCATCTTGCGCTGGATACGGGGATGACCAGAATCGGTTTTGCCGATGAGCCGTCAAGCGTGGAGGAAATCAAAAAAATCGCAGCACTTCCCATGCTGGAGATCGAGGGAATGTTTACTCATTTTGCAAGGGCAGATGAGTATGACAGAAGCCCTGCCATGGTTCAGTTGAAGCGTTACCTGGATTTTTGCAGTCTGCTTTCAGAGGCAGGAATTGAGATTCCTCTGCGCCACTGCTCCAACAGTGCAGGTATTATCCGTATTCCGGAAGCAAATTTAAGCATTGTCAGAGCAGGAATTACGATCTATGGCATTTATCCTTCTGCTCAGGTGGAAAGGGATATTGTGAAATTGTCTCCGGTTCTGGAGTTAAAGAGCCATATTACATATGTAAAGGATGTACTTCCGGGCACGGCGATCAGCTATGGAGGAACCTATGTGGCAGACAGGAAGCTTCGTGTGGCAACAGTGCCGGTGGGCTATGCGGATGGTTACCCCAGACAGCTTTCTGGCAAAGGATGGGTTCTGGTTCATGGAAAGAAGGCACCGATCCTGGGCAGAGTCTGCATGGATCAGTTCATGATAGATGTGACAGAAATCCCGGATGTGAAGAAGGGAGACCAGGTTACATTGATCGGCAGAGACGGAGATGAATTTATCAGTATTGAGGAGATGGGTGATCTTTCCGGGCGTTTTTCCTATGAATTCGCCTGCGAGATCAGTGACAGGGTTCCCAGAGTCTATATAAAGGACGGAAAGGAAACCGAAAAATACAATTAAAGGTAAATGCCTTCTGGCGGCAGAGCCATAAAGGAAAATCAACCACGCATGTATACACAGGAGAAAGTTGGAAATACTTAAAGTAAAAATCCCAAACAGAATCGGAGTGTGAATTGTGTGGTAATTAAAAGAGGGGATATCTATTATGCGGATCTGCGGCCTGTAGTGGGGAGCGAACAGGGCGGGATCCGCCCGGTACTGATCATCCAGAATAATGTAGGGAACAGGCACAGTCCTACAGTGATCTGTGCTGCCATTACATCTAAAATGAATAAAGCAAAGCTTCCTACACATATAGAGATTGATGCAGTAAGGTATGGAATAGAAAAGGATTCTGTAATCTTGCTGGAACAGCTTCGTACCATAGATAAGCGAAGACTGAGGGATAAGGTCTGTCATCTGGATGATGCTATGCTTGATAAGGTAAACCATGCACTGGAGATCAGCCTGGAGCTCAGCTTCTGAAAAGACGTACTTATCGCTTGACGGATATGAGCGAAAGTGATATATTTTACCAGTAACTATGCGTTTTCTTTATAAAGGAGAATGATAAGCGTAATGGAAGACGGCAGTAGTATGCCCCTCTGGGGCGTATTTGTTTTGGTGTTTCTGCTGTGGCTGAACGGCATTTTTTATGGATTTGCGGCAGCACTGCGGAATATCAGTGAGAATGATACACAAAAGAAAGCGGATGAAGGAGACGAGAAAGCCAGGATGCTGATGGAGCTGATCGACAGGCCGGCTCAGTTTGTCAATGCCATCCCTCTGATGGTCATGGCATCGGGAATTTGTTTTGGTGCTTTTCTGATGCCATGGGCAGTGGCGGCTTTTCGTCCATACATACAGCATGCAGCGGCTCTTGTTCTGGTTCTGGCAGTATGTGTGATATTGCTTGCAGGACTTGGAATCCTTACTTTTCGCCGGGTGGGTACCTATCATCCGGAGAAATATGCATACCGTTATCTGAAGCTGGTGCATTTCTGGGTAATGGTGCTCAGGCCTTTTACTCTGTTTATCACCTGGATTGCCAGGCTGGCGGCTGTACCCTTTGGGGTAGAGCTGAACCGGACAGAAGCGGCGGTAACAGAGGAGGAGATTATTTCCATTGTGGATGAGGCCCATGAACAGGGCGTGATCCAGGAGAACGAAGCGGAGATGATCCAGAATATTATTTCCTTTAATGAGACAGAGGCCCATGATATTATGACCCACAGGACCAATGTGGTGGCCTTTGACCAGGAGGTTCTGCTGAAAAATATGATCGATACCATGCTGGAGGAGGGCAATTCTCGCTATCCGGTCTATGAGGAAAATATTGACAATATCAGGGGAATCGTTCATTATAAGGATGCACTGAAATTTATGACTCAGAATCCCTGGGCTAAATTTAAGCCCTTAAAGGAGCTGCCCGGAATCATCAGAGAGGCTTCGCTGATCCCTGAGACCAGAAGTATCGGAGATCTTTTTCATACCATGCAGGCGAAAAAAATCCATATGGCCGTGGTAGTGGACGAATATGGACAGACTGCAGGAATTGTTACCATGGAGGATATTCTGGAGGAGATCGTAGGTGATATCTTGGATGAGTATGATGAGGATGAGGTTACCATCCGAGCTCAGAAAGATCACAGTCTGATCATTGACGGACTGGCTTATCTGGAGGATGTGGAGGAAGAACTGGATATCGACTTTGGAGATGTAGAGTTTGAGACACTGAATGGATACCTTACCAGCTTTCTGGGGCATGTTCCCTCAAAGAAGGATATTGATGTGGTCATTAAGGCAAATGGTTATATGTTTACCATTCTGTCTATCGGAAATAAGACGATCGGTAAGGTACGTGCCGAGAAGCTGGCAGAGGAAAAGAATCCGGCAGATAAAAATAATTCCTGAATACAGGAAGTGTAAATAAAAAAGTGTATAACAAAAGGAGAAAGTGAAATGTCAGGACATTCAAAATTTGCAAACATTAAGCATAAGAAAGAGAAAAACGATGCAAAGAAGGGAAAGATCTTTACAGTAATCGGCCGTGAGCTGGTTATGGCTGTGAAGGCAGGCGGCCCGGATCCAAATAACAACAGCAAGCTTCGTGATGTAATTGCGAAAGCAAAAGCCAACAACATGCCTAATGATACCATTGACCGTGGCATCAAAAAGGCTGCAGGTGCTGATTCTGCTGATAATTATGAGAAGGCTGTATATGAAGGTTACGGTCCAAACGGTGTTGCGATCATCGTTGAGACTCTGACAGATAACAAGAACCGTACAGCAGGTAACGTGCGTAATGCCTTTACAAAGGGTAACGGAAGTATTGGTACCCAGGGCTGTGTATCCTATATGTTCGACCAGAAGGGACAGATCATCATTGACAAAGAAGAATGCGAGATGGATGCAGATGAGGTTATGATGCTTGCCCTGGATGCAGGTGCTGAGGATTTCAGCGAGGAAGAGGACAGCTATGAGGTTCTTACTGCTCCTGATGATTTCAGTACAGTCCGTGAAGCTCTGGATAAAGCAGGTCTGCCTATTGCAGAGGCACAGGTTGCCATGATCCCTCAGACTTATGTGGAGCTTACAGATGAGCAGGCTCTCAAGGATCTTCAGAGAACTCTGGATCTGCTGGATGATGACGATGATGTAACAGATTACTGGACAAACTGGGATGAGCAGTAAATCCTTTTGAACGCAGAAATGGTGTATAGTTTAGTATAAAAAAGGCAAAAATACCTCCAGAAAGAAAACTGGAGGTATTTTTATGTCTGAAAATAAATATGAAGTGAAAGAGGAAAATCAAAACGCCGGAGAGGAAGAAAACAGAAAACCGGAAAACCAGGAACAGGAAAACAATGCCCAGGAAAGTAAAAACCAGCAGATCAAGGAAATGGGACAGGCGGTTTTGAACGGAAATTCCCGCAATCATAAGGTGGAGCTTCTGACTATCATCGGAGAAGTGGAGGGTCATGAGTCTGCACCCTCTCATTCCAAAACCACGAAATATGAGCATATACTTCCAAAACTTGCGATTATTGAGGATGATGAAGAAATAGAAGGATTACTGATTTTGCTTAATACAGTAGGGGGAGATGTGGAAGCAGGGCTTGCCATTGCGGAGATGATCGCATCCTTAAGCATTCCTACCGTATCATTGGTTCTTGGCGGGGGACATTCTATTGGAGTGCCTATGGCTGTCTCTGCAGATTATTCCTTTGTAGTACCAAGTGCCACTATGGTGATCCATCCGGTCCGTTCCAATGGTATGTTTATCGGAGTGGCGCAGACATACCGGAATATGGAGAAAATCCAGGACCGGATCACTACCTTTATTTCCGGCCATTCCCATATGACACAGAAGAGACTGGAGGAGCTGATGCTGGATACCTCCCAGCTGGTAAAAGATGTGGGAACCATGCTGGAAGGCCCTGAGGCAGTGAAAGAGGGATTGATCGATGAGGTGGGTGGTATCCGGGAAGCGCTGGGAAAATTATATGAATTAATTGAAATGCAGAAGAAGGAATGAAGTCATAAACTGAAAAAATCTTATATTGTTGGAAAAGAATACTTGCCATCTGACTTTTTTTGACGTATTATAATTGAAGGTTTATTATTTGCGAGGAGGAAAACCATGTATAAGATTTTAAAAGCTGAGACACTGGCTGCTAAAATTCATTTAATGGTTGTACATGCACCGCGTGTTGCAAGCCATTGTCAGCCAGGACAATTTATTATCGTTAAGTTAGATGAGAAGGGTGAGAGAATTCCTCTTACTATCTGTGACTACGACCGTAAAGAGGGTACAATTACCATTGTATTCCAGGAAATCGGTGTATCCACGATCAAGATGGCAGAATTAAAAGCCGGAGATTCTTTCCGCGATTTCGTAGGTCCTCTCGGATGTCCGTCAGAATTCGTTCACGAAGATATCGAAGAATTAAAGAAAAAGAAAATGGTATTTGTTGCCGGCGGTGTTGGTACAGCACCTGTTTATCCACAGGTTAAATGGCTGCATGAGCATGGAATCACAGCAGATGTTATCCTTGGTTCCAAGACAAAGGATATGGTTATCCTTGAGAAGGAACTTGGCGAAGTTTCCAATCTGTATGTTACAACAGATGATGGTTCTTATGGACGTTCCGGTATGGTTACCAAGACTCTTGAGGATCTGGTAACAAAGGAAGGCAAACACTATGATGTCTGCGTAGCGATCGGACCGATGATCATGATGAAATTTGTCTGTCTTCTTACCAAAAAGCTTGACATTCATACAATTGTCAGCATGAACCCTATCATGGTTGACGGAACAGGTATGTGCGGAGCATGTCGTCTCCAGGTTGGCGATGAGATTAAATTTGCCTGCGTAGACGGACCGGAATTCGACGGACATCTGGTTGATTTCGATCAGGCTATGAAGAGAAGCCAGATGTATAAGACAGAAGAGGGTCGTGCATTACTGAAGCTTCAGGAAGGCGATACCCATCACGGCGGATGCGGACATTGTGGAGGTGACGAGTAATGGCAGATGCAAAGATGTTAAAAAAAGTTCCTGTAAGAGAACAGGATCCTAAGGTACGTGCAACAAACTTTGAAGAAGTTTGTCTTGGCTATAATCAGGAAGAAGCAATGGAAGAGGCACAGAGATGTTTAGGCTGCAAGAAGCCCAAATGTGTAGAAGGCTGCCCTGTATCCATCAACATTCCTGGATTTATTGAACAGATCAAAGAAGGCAAGATCGAAGAAGCATACAAAGTGATCGGATTATCTTCTGCACTTCCGGCTATCTGCGGACGTGTATGTCCTCAGGAATCCCAGTGTGAAGGTAAATGTATCCGTGGAATCAAAGGGGAAGCCGTTTCTATCGGTAAACTGGAGAGATTTGTTGCTGACTATGCTCTGGAACATGACATCAAACCTGTAGGAGCAGAGGTTAAGAACGGACATAAGGTTGCAGTGATCGGTTCCGGTCCTTCCGGACTTACCTGTGCAGGTGACCTTGCAAAAGCAGGTTATGATGTAACTGTATTCGAAGCTCTTCACGAACTTGGCGGCGTTCTTGTTTACGGTATTCCGGAATTCCGTCTTCCGAAACAGAAAGTTGTTAAGAAAGAGATTGAAAAAGTTAAAGAATTAGGTGTTAAATTCGAGACTAACGTAGTAATCGGTAAATCCACAACTATCGATCAGCTGATCGAGGACGAGGGATTTGAAGCTGTGTTCATCGGATCAGGTGCCGGACTTCCAATGTTCATGGGTATCCCGGGTGAGAATGCAAGCGGTGTATTCTCTGCCAACGAATACCTTACAAGAAGCAATCTGATGAAAGCTTTTGATGATTCTTATGATACACCGATCGCAGCTGGTAAGAAAGTAGCAGTTGTAGGCGGCGGTAACGTTGCCATGGATGCAGCAAGAACTGCTCTGAGACTTGGCGCTGAAGTACATATCGTATACAGAAGAAGTGAAGCAGAGCTTCCTGCACGAGCAGAAGAAGTTCATCACGCTAAGGAAGAGGGAATCATCTTCGATCTTCTTACAAACCCGAAGGAAATTCTTGTTGATGAGAATGGTCATGTAAAAGGTATGAAGGTTGTCAAGATGGAACTTGGTGAGCCGGATGCTTCCGGAAGACGTCGTCCGGTTGAAATCCCGGGATCCGAGTATGACATGGATGTAGATACAGTGATCATGTCTCTTGGTACTTCCCCGAACCCACTGATCTCTTCTACCACAAAGGGTCTTGAAGTGAATAAGAGAAGATGTATCGTTGCTGAAGAAGAAACAGGTAAGACATCCAAAGACGGCGTATATGCCGGTGGTGATGCTGTTACAGGCGCAGCTACTGTTATCCTTGCCATGGGTGCTGGTAAAGCAGGTGCCAAAGGTATCGATGAATATCTGAAAAATAAATAAAACCCGGTTCTTTGAACTGGACTGATACATATTCAGACTCCTGTCTGCATAGAAATGCGGACAGGAGTTTTTGCTGTATTTTAGAGGCAGTTGTCAATTGAATATAGGTGTGCTATAATATAATATCAACGGATTTCGAATATAGGAAAAGGAAATACATTTATGATTGTTTTATATTTGATTTTATTGGCTGTAATCCAGGCGGTCACAGAATTTTTGCCGGTGAGCAGTCTGGGACATCTTGGGGTGGTGGAGCATTTTCTGGGAATGGAACAGGATGCAGGCCTTCTCGTTGAGTCCATGCTGCATCTGGGTACAGCTGCAGCCATTATTTTTCTCTATAGGAATGAATTAAAGAGACTGCTTCTTGAAGCTGTGGGAATGCTTATGGATGCCATTGGTAATCTGAATCTGTACATTCATAACAGGCGGACAGGAAACCACTTGAAATATGCCAGAATCGTAACAGGATCCTATCGTAAGTTTGCGGCACTTTTGCTTGTATCTATGATTCCTACCGCATTACTGGGTATCAGCTCCAGAAGACTGGCAGTTCTGGCGGGAGCATCTCCTATCTGTCAGGGAATTGGTTTTCTGATCTCAGGAATTATCCTTCTGGTGACAGATCTGAATAATTCCGGCGGCGAGAAGGGACCCCGGGAAGCCTCCTGGGACAGTGCCATGTGGATCGGAATCTGTCAGGGGCTTTCTGTATTTCCGGGGATTTCCAGGCTGGGGCTGACTGTATGTGCAGCTCTGTTGTGTGGATACAGCCGTAAATTCGCCCTGCTTTTTTCAATTTTTATGAGTTTACCGGCTGTGATCGGAGCGTTCTTTACGGAAATCGGATATTTTGGTGCGGCCAGTATGACAGTTGGAATGATTTTTGCCAGCATTTTTGCAATGCTCCTGGCGGGGGTGGCAGGATGCCTGGTGATTCGTTTTATGGTTCAGCTTGTGCAGAAAACAAAGTTTCGGTATTTTGCAGTTTATTCGTTTGCCATTGGTGTGATCGTTTTGCTGTGTAATTATGCCTTTTGACCGGATCAGATGAGTCCCATGCTTTATTATTAAAAAGTGACAGGCAGTGGGCGAAGACAGTAACAAAAAACAGTAACATAATTAGGAGGGGAGCCTGGAAATGGCAGCATCTAACAGGAAACGTACAGTAAAAAAGGGGAAAAACAGCAGAGGAACCACATCCAGGCAGGAGACAGCAGGGTTTCAGACAGAGATTATTTTGTTTGTGATCCTGGCAGCCTGTGTGATCCTTCTGGTCAGCAATTTCGGAATGGGAGGCTTTGTAGGGGATGCCATCAGTCATTTCTGCTTTGGGCTGATGGGAATGATGGCATATCTTTTTCCTGTCATTTTCTTTGTAGGGGCAGCCTTTATTCTGATCAATAAAACGAACCGTCTGGCATACAAAAAAATGGCAGCAGTTTTTGTGATGTTTCTTTTTATGTGCGCAACAGCACAGCTTCTCACAGACGGATACATGTCAGGCACTACTTTGATAGATTATTTTAATTTAAGTGCTGATTACAAAACCGGTGGAGGATTAATTGGAGGAGCACTCTGTATTTCTATCACATCTGCCTTTGGTACAGCAGGAGGGGTAGTGATCATTATTCTGGCATATATTGTGTGCCTGATCATTATTACCCAGAGATCTCTTCTTGACTTTGTCACCATGCTGGTGATCCGGATCCTTGATCTGGTCAAGAACGGTCGTGCCCATTATATGGAGGGACAGCCGGAGAGACAGATGCGCCGTCAGGTCCGTGCACAGCAGAGAAAACAGCTTCGTGAAGAGCGCAGAGAGGAAAAAATCCGGAGGCTGGAAGAGGAGATTGCAGCTGAAGGAGAGAAAGAGGAGGACTTTCTTGATAATGAGGAGGACTTCCTGCTAGACCCGAAAGAAGCAAAGAATATGAAAAAAGCCGGATTTCTGGAAGGTACCAGACTGACAGAGCCGAAATCTCAGAAAAATAAGAAGAAATCAGGGAAGCCACGGAAGAAAGCTGCTGTTTCTGCAGATACAGATGAGCCAGATAACCTTTCAGATATGGCAGAGGAAATGGATGAAGTTCAGCCGGAGGAGAATGAAGAATTCTCTTCTGCTGTGGATTTCCATATCCAAAGAGCGGATGAACTGCCGGAGGTTCTGCCAGATGATATAGAAAATAGAAAAGAAAATGCAGAAGACGATACAGAAAGTGATGTAGAAGAGGCAGAAGAAGTGCCCCCTTTTCAGCCGGAGAAGGCTCAGCGGCAGCCTTCGAAGAATCCGAAATCTTCTGAAGCAGAGATTCAGAATGGCATTGTAAGTATACAGCATGAGATCAGCCAAAAAGAAGCCGCTGAGAAAAAAGAATACAGATTTCCCCCTCTTAATCTGCTGAAAAGAGGCAGCGGAAAATCCCAGGGAGATACGGATGCCCATCTGCGGAAAACTGCCCAGAAGCTGCAGGAGGTTCTTCACAATTTCGGAGTAAATGTGACAGTGACAAATGTAAGCTGTGGCCCTACTGTAACCCGGTATGAGCTTCAGCCGGAAATGGGGGTTAAGGTCAGCAAGATCGTAGGTCTGGCAGATGATATCAAGCTGAATCTGGCTACCCCGGATATCCGTATCGAGGCGCCCATTCCCGGCAAAGCGGCTGTGGGAATTGAGGTGCCCAATAAGGAAAACAGTACGGTCATGCTCCGTGATCTCCTTCAGTCAGAGGAATTTCAGAAAGCAAAATCCAGACTTTCCTTTGCTGTAGGTAAGGACATTGCAGGCAAAACAGTTGTAACAGATATTGCAAAGATGCCTCATCTTCTCATCGCCGGTGCCACAGGCTCTGGTAAATCCGTATGTATTAATACTTTGATCGTCAGTATTTTGTACAAGGCGAAGCCTGAGGAAGTGAAGCTGATCATGATCGACCCCAAAGTGGTAGAGCTTAGCGTATATAATGGAATTCCTCATCTGTTTATTCCGGTAGTCACAGATCCGAAGAAAGCAGCAGGAGCGTTGAACTGGGCTGTTACAGAGATGACAAACCGATATAATACCTTTGCGGAGTACGGAGTCCGTAATCTTTCCGAATATAACCGTAAGATTGAAACCATGCATTTCACAGAAGAGCAGCCCCGACCGGATAAAATGCCTCAGATCGTAATTATTGTGGATGAGCTGGCTGATCTTATGATGGTAGCACCCGGTGAAGTGGAGGATGCCATCTGCCGTCTGGCCCAGCTGGCCCGTGCTGCAGGTATTCATCTGATCATTGCTACTCAGAGACCTTCCGTAAATGTTATTACGGGTCTTATCAAGGCGAATATGCCTTCCAGAATTGCTTTTTCTGTATCATCGGGAGTGGATTCCCGCACCATTCTGGATATGAATGGGGCAGAGAAGCTTCTGGGTAAGGGAGATATGCTTTTTTATCCTCAGGGATATCAGAAGCCTGCCAGATTACAGGGAGCTTTTGTATCGGATGAGGAGGTCAGCCAGGTGGTTGAGTTCCTGGCTGATAAAAATCCGGGAGTACAGTATGACCAGCAGATTGAGCAGCAGGTGAATTCTCCTGCATCAGCAGCCGGCGGAGCCGGTGAAGACAGGGATGTACACTTTGAGGAAGCCGGAAAGTTTATTATTGAGAAGGAGAAAGCTTCCATTGGCATGCTTCAGCGAATGTTTAAGATAGGATTTAACAGAGCAGCCAGAATCATGGATCAGCTCTGTGATGCAGGGGTAGTAGGACCTGAGGAGGGAACCAAGCCCAGAAAAGTGCTTATGTCTATGGAGCAGTTTGAAAATTATATAGAGAACAATTAAGGGGTTACTGCCTGTTTTGTGCGCAGTAACATGGATAACAGATTTAAGAAACAGTGAGGGTGTCTATGAAATGTCCCAATTGCCACAAAGAAGTGGAAAAAGGCTCCCTGTATTGTCCTCATTGCCTTTCGGAAATTCCCTGGGTCAGGGAATTTGATTCTGTGGAAACACAGCTCAGAAAAAAGGAACAGCAGGACTCAGGTGGAGAAAGTGACAGGGAAGGACTGTCTGCTGCAAAGCTTATTTATAATCGGAAGAGAATTATTGTTATCTGCCTGGCAGCTGCAGTCCTTCTGGGAGCGTTCTGCTACCGGCAGTTACATACTTTTTCGGCATTATACAGTCATGCCAGCCATCAGTTTGAGCAGGAGCATTATGAGGCAGCGGCCAGATCTATAGAAGCAGCCCTGGAAAAAAAGCCCAATAATGAGTCTGCAAATATTCTTCTGGCAAAATGTCTGGAAAAGCAAGGGAAACTGAAGGAAGGAATCCTGATTCTGAAGCCGCTGGTAAAAAATGCAGATGCAGGTGTAGGTGTTTATGAGGAGTTAGTATCTTTGCTTGCAAAAAATGGACAGAGTGCAGAGGTACGGGATATTCTGCAGAACAGCAGCAAAAAGATTCAGGAGGCCTGTGAGGAATATATGTGCAGTCCCCCGGCTTTCAGCATTGCTCCGGGAACCTATACTTCACTTCAGAAACTGGAGCTTTCCGGAGATTACCAGAGGATTTATTATACTCTGGACGGTACAGATCCCACTTTGGAAAGTTCTGTGTATACGGAGCCCGTTGAATTAAATGAGGGAACTGCCTGTATAAAGGCAATCGGTGTGAATGCCAAAAACATTATAAGTGAAGTGGCTTCCGGAAAATATATTGTTGTGCTGAAAACTCCGGCAGCCCCTGCTGTTTATCCCAAGTCAGGGGATTTCAGCAAAGAGACAACCATCAAGGTCAGTGTGCCGGATGGATGTAAGGCTTATTATGCCTTTGACAGAGAACCGGATGTGAACAGTACAGAATATGAGCAGCCCATATCCATGCCTGTGGGATACCATATATTTAATGTGATCCTTGTGGCAGCCAATGGAAAAACCAGCAAGCTTACTTCCAGAGAATACTATTTACAATATTAAAAGACAGGAAAGAAGAGAATGGAAATCCGTATTGTATCAGTTGGAAAAATTAAAGAAAAATATTTAAGTGCAGGAATTGCAGAATATGCCAAGCGCCTTAGCAGATATTGCAAGCTGACCTTCTGTCAGGTGCCGGATGAAAAGACACCGGACAAAGCCTCTGAGACTGTGAATCAGCAGATCAAGGATACAGAGGGTGAACGGCTTCTGAAACATATCCGGGAGCAGGATTATGTGATTGCTCTTGCTATTGACGGACAGATGGCAGATTCTGTGGAGTTGTCCCAAAAGATAGAACGTCTTGGTATTTCAGGTGTCAGCTCCATTGCCTTTGTGATCGGAGGCTCCCTGGGGCTAAGTGATAAGGTGTTGAAACGGGCAGATTATAAGCTGAGCTTTTCGAAAATGACCTTTCCCCATCAGCTGATGCAGATGATCCTTCTTGAGCAGATTTATCGAAGCTACAGGATCATAAATCATGAGCCATATCATAAATAGTACAAGGAGCATGTTATGGATAGACAGAAATTTGAAGAATTTATTTCACAGTATCCTATTTATGAATATCGTCTGCTGGATACTCAGAATCTAAGAATAGAAGAGCGGGTTAGGACGATCTGCAGGCAGGAGTGTACCCGTTATGGCTCTACCTGGGCCTGTCCTCCAGCTGTGGGCACTCTGGAGGAGTGTGAGAAAAGAATCAAAAAATACCCCCAGGCTGTATTTTTTTCCAGTGTGGCAGAGGTGTCAGATATCCTGAATATGGAGGAGATGCTTTCTACCAGGCGGGCCCATGAGGATTTGACCACTGAGGTAGGCAGATATCTGAAAGAGGAAGGCTATGAAACCTTTATCCTTTCCACAGAGTCCTGTGATATCTGTGAGAAATGTGCATATATAGAAGGAAAGCCCTGCAGGCATCCGGACAGAATGCATCCCTGTCTGGAAAGCCACGGCGTAGTGGTAAATGAAATTGTGGAAGAGCAGTCCATGGAATATAACCTGGGCGGAAATACCATCCTCTGGTTTTCCATGATCCTGATCCGATGAAAGTGAATGTTTCCCTGTATTTTCTTGGGCTTTTGCATACCATAAATCTCTCCGGCATAAACTGACAGTAAAAGCCGGAGGGATTTTTTTATGGAAAAAAACAGACAGTGGAAGAAACAGGTGGTCACTGCACTGGAGCTGGCGCCGGATCTGAACGGTGGGGAAACTAAGATTTCCCTCACAGGAAGCGGGGAAGCAGTGATAGAAAATTATAAAGGTATTCTGCAGTATACAAATTCTGAAATTCTGCTCCAGTCTCTTCGGGGAAAGGTCCTTCTGCGTGGCAGAAATCTGGAAATTGTCTGGTATACCTCTCTGGAAATGAAGATTACCGGGTCGATCTTCAGTATTCTTTTGCAGCAGAGATAACTACCGGATATGGGAAAATTATTAAGATTTCTATATGGATATGTGATCCTTGGCATAGAGGGAGAGCAATTGGGACGATTTCTTAATCTGTGCAGAAACCGTGGGATTTTTATGGAAAAGATCTCTTATATAGATGAGGGAAGGATACAGGCCTGTGTCTCTGTGAGAGATTATTTTAAATTAAGGCCTGTCAGGAATAAAACAGGAGTTCATATTAAAATCCTGAAAAAGGGAGGGCTTCCGGTCTGGTGGATGATCCGGGGCAGGAAGAAAAAAGCATTTGCAGCAGGGCTTCTTCTGGGCGGCGTTCTTGTGCTTTTTCTGTCCGGCAGAATATGGAATATTCAGGTCAGTGGAAATATAAAAAACAGTACTCCGGAAATACTGAAATATCTGGAAAAGGAAGAAATCGTCCATGGGATGTCCAAAAAGAAGGTAAACTGTACACAGCTTGCTGCCTCTGTGCGAAAAGATTTTCCGGATATTACCTGGGTATCTGCCAGGATCACAGGCTGTAAGCTGATACTGGACATAAAAGAGAAGGAGGAACTGCAGGCAGCAGAAAAAAACAGTATGCCCTGCGATCTGGCGGCAGAGCAAAAGGGGAAGATTGTCCGGATCATTGCCCGTGCCGGGGTTCCTGTGAAAAAACCAGGAGATACCTGTGATGCTGGAGATCTTCTTGTTTCCGGTGAATTACATATTATGAATGATAACCAGGAGATCCAGCGCAGAGAATATGTCCATGCAGATGCGGATATCTACATTTCTTATCCTGTAGTTTATCACAGGGAGTTTCCTCTTAAGCATAGAGAAAGAGAGATGACCGGTAAAACTGAAACGGGCTTTTATCTGAAGGCAGGAGCCTGGTATCTGGAACTTTTTCATGTTCCAAAGAGTAACTGGAGGATATTTTCCGCAGAATATCCCTTGTATCTTAATGAGAATTTCAGCTTGCCTCTGTCTGTGGGAAAAGTTGATTTTCAGGAATACAGAGAGTCTGTAAAAGTTTATACACCTGCAGAGGCCAGATCACAGGCAGAGCTTTGTCTGCGCACATATATGAAAAAACTTCTGGAAGAGGGAAAAGAGATTACAGACAATCGTGTTACCATAAGGGTCACAGATTCTGCCTGTATAAGCTCCGGTGTTCTGGAAATTGTTGATAAGACAGGAAAAGAAGTGCCCTGGGAAAAACCTTAAATTTTTTATTTCAAAAAATACAAAAGGGTGATACAATAAAACACAGTAACTACAGAAAGGAATTATTTTAAATGGCAGGCAGTATTATTGAATTGCATACAGAAGTACCGGCTGATCAGGAATCAAATGTGTTCGGACAGTTTGATGAGCATCTGAAGCTGATCGAACGGACCTTAAATGTAACTGTGATCTCCAGAGATGGAGTTTTGAAAATATTAGGAAGTGAACAGAATGCAGCCTCTGCGAAAAAACTGATCGATGAATTGGTGGTTCTAGCAAAAAGAGGCAATACCATCACCAGACAGAATGTAAACTATGCCCTTTCTCTTGCCATGGAGCAGAGAAATGAGGTACTTACAGAAATAGATAAGGATTTTATCTGCAATACCATTCAGGGCAGGCCTATAAAGCCCAAGACTCTGGGACAGAAGGAATATGTAGACCAGATCCGCAAAAAAATGATTGTTTTCGGAGTGGGGCCTGCAGGTACAGGTAAGACTTACCTGGCTATGGCCATGGCAGTTACTGCTTTTCGGAATGAAGAGGTAAGCAGGATCATCCTGACGCGCCCTGCCATTGAAGCAGGAGAAAAGCTTGGCTTTCTGCCCGGTGATCTCCAGAGTAAGGTAGATCCCTATCTGCGCCCTCTCTATGATGCGCTGTATCAGATCATGGGAGCAGACAGCTTTGCCAAAAATATGGAGAGAGGGCTGATCGAGGTGGCTCCTCTTGCCTATATGAGAGGACGTACTCTGGATAATGCTTTCATTATTCTGGACGAAGCCCAGAATACCACCCCTGCACAGATGAAAATGTTCCTGACACGTATTGGATTTGGCTCCAAGGTAATTGTTACCGGAGATGCTTCCCAGAAGGATCTGCCCCGGGATGCTGTTTCCGGGCTGGATGTGGCTATGAAGGTGCTGAAGAAGATAGATGATATTGGTTTTTGTCAGCTGACCAGCAAGGATGTGGTACGTCATCCGCTGGTGCAGCAGATTGTCCAGGCCTATGATGCCTATGAAAAAAAGCAGAAGCCGGAGCGCCCTGTCAGGGGACGAAAAGGAGGATATGAGAGATGACATTACAGATAGATTATGAGACAGACCGTGAAATCGGAATTGAGTATGAGGAGCTGGCAGAAAAAGTAGTGCAGAAGGTTCTGGATATGGAAGGCTGTCCCTATGATGCACAGGTAAATCTGGTCCTCACAGACAATGAGGAGATTGAGAGAGTGAATACTGAATTCAGAGAGATCCATGCACCTACAGATGTTTTGTCTTTTCCTATGATCCCATTTGAGACACCGGCAGATTACGCCATTGTGGAGGAGGACCAATCCTATTTTGACCTGGATACAGATGAATTATTACTGGGAGATATTATGATCTCTGTAGATAAGGTTTTTGCCCAGGCTGAGGAATATGGACACAGTGTTACCAGAGAATTCTGTTTTTTGGTAGCCCACAGTATGCTGCATTTGCTGGGCTATGACCATATGACACCTGAGGAGGCTGTGGTTATGGAAAATAAACAGAGAACTGCTTTGGATGAGCTTGGCATTACACGATAAACAGACTTGAAATTACGGAGTGAGAAATGAATTACCGGGAAAGATTAAAGGATAAAAAGAGAATAGTAATTAAAATCGGTTCCTCCTCCCTGACCCATCCGGAAACAGGGAGACTGAATCTGCGTAAGCTGGAGGTTCTGGCCAGGGAACTGAGTGATCTGCGAAGCCAGGGGAAGGATGTGATCCTGGTTTCTTCCGGAGCTGTGGCTACAGGAGTGGCTGCTCTGGGAATGAAGGAAAAGCCTACAGAGCTTAAGACCAAGCAGGCCTGCGCTGCGGTGGGACAGGCCCGCCTGATCATGATTTATCAGAAGCTTTTTCTGGAATATAACCAGCCATCGGCACAAATCCTGATGACAAAAAATACAATGGTCAATAATGTGAACCGCAAAAATGCGCAGAATACTTTTAATGAGCTGTTGGATCTGGGAGTTATTCCGATCGTAAATGAAAATGACTCTATTTCCACCTATGAGCTGCAGTCACTGGAGAAGTTTGGTGATAATGACACACTGTCCGCAGTAGTTGCGGCACTGGTGCAGGCAGATCTGCTCATCCTCCTGTCAGATATTGACGGACTTTTTACAGATGATCCCAATATCAATCCGGATGCCAGATTTATTGATCTGGTAGAGAATCTGGATGAGGAGTTTCTGGAGATGGGAAAATCCACATCCAAGAGTTCTGTGGGAACCGGAGGCATGGCTACCAAGCTTACGGCTGCCAGGATTACCTCTGCTGCAGGGGTGGATATGGTGATCGCCAATGGAGCTGATTTTCACATTATCCACAAGATTACAGAGGGCCGTGACTACGGTACTTTATTTGTAGGTCAGTCAAAAGAAGAGTTTTACCTCATCGATATTATTGATAAATTATTATAAAATACAGGAGGAATTTATTTATGGAAGCAGAAAAGATTGAAAGAATCAATACACTGGCACATAAGGCGAAAAGCGTAGGACTTACGGAAGAAGAAAAAAAGGAGAGGGAACTGCTGCGCAAGGAATATATTGCCTATGTCCGGCTGAATCTTCGTACTCAGCTGGATAATATTGATATCAAAGAAGCAGATGGCACAGTAGTAAACCTTGGAGAGAAATATGGACACAAAAAAGGAAATTAGGAAAAAAGTTTTTGCAGCCAGAAAACAGCGTACAGATGCATGGGTGGAGGAAATGAGCAAAGCGATCACTCAGAGAGTGGTGGCTCTTCCTGCCTTTAAGCATGCAGACAGGATCCTGGCATATGCAGATTACAATCATGAGGTGATCACGGAGTATCTTATTGAAGAGGCATGGAAGGCTGGCAAAGAGGTTGCAGTACCCAAGGTGGTGGGAAAGGATATGGTGTTTTATAAGCTTACTGATTTTTCACAGCTTGAACCTGGGTATTTCCAGATCCCGGAGCCTGCTTCAGGGGAAATCGTGGAATGGCCCACAGCACTTATGATCATGCCCGGTGTGGCTTTTGACAGGGAGAATCACCGGGTAGGATACGGTGGAGGATTTTATGACCGTTATCTGGAAAAACATCCGGATATCCAGAGAGTGGCAGTGGCTTTTTCCTTTCAGATGTTTGATCAGGTTCCCACAGAACCTACAGATATCTGTCCTCAGATCCTGGTGACAGAGGAGGAAACCTGCTGCCTGACATCGGAGGCTTAAATCTTGTGACCGAAAGGAGTTTGAGAAATGAATGAAATGCTGAATACTCTTGGAAAAAATGCCAGGAATGCGGAAGTTCTTGTGAGAAATCTTTCTGCAAATGAAAAAAATGAGGTGCTTCTTAAGGTCGCAGAGGCACTGACAGAGAATGCAGATACTCTGACAGCAGCCAATGCCCTGGATGTGGAAAACGGCAGAAAAAATAATATGCCGGAGGCTCTGGTGGACAGACTGCTTCTTACCGGTGACCGGATACAGGGGATGGCAGAGGGACTTCGCCAGGTGGCGGCGCTGGAAGATCCTGTAGGTGAGGTTCTAGGGATGAAGAAGCGTCCCAACGGTCTGATGATCGGGCAGAAAAGAGTGCCTTTAGGTGTGATCGGAATTATTTATGAGGCCAGGCCAAATGTAACAGCAGATGCCTTTGCCCTTTGCTTTAAAACCGGAAATGTGGTGATCTTAAAAGGCGGAAGCGATGCCATTCATTCCAATGAGGCCATTGTAAAATGTATCCGTGAGGTATTGCAGGAGCAGGGAATCACAGAGGATGCCATCCAGTTGATCACGGACACTTCCAGAGAAACCACAGCAGAATTTATGAAAATGAATCAGTATGTGGATGTGCTGATCCCCAGAGGCGGCAGAGGATTGATCAAAGCAGTAGTTGAGAATAGTACGATTCCTGTGATCGAGACCGGTACAGGTAACTGCCATACTTATGTGGACGAAACTGCTGATCTGCAGATGGCAGCAGATATTATTATGAATGCCAAGACTCAGCGTGTAGGTGTGTGCAATGCCTGTGAGTCTGTACTGGTCCATGAGAAAGTAAAAGATGAGTTTCTGCCTGTTCTGGCCAGACGCCTGCAGGAGAAACGTGTGGAGATCCGGGCAGATGAAGCAGCCTGTGAGCTGATCCCCGGAGCTGTACAGGCAACAGAGGAAGACTGGGGCAGAGAGTATTTGGATTATATTCTTTCCCTGAAGGTAGTTTCCTCTGTAGAAGAAGCAATCAGCCATATTAATCAATATAATACCGGACATTCTGAGGCAATCATTACCAATAATTATGAGCATGCCCAGAAATTCCTGGATCAGGTGGATGCTGCGGCAGTGTATGTGAATGCTTCCACCAGATTTACAGATGGGTTTGAGTTTGGCTTTGGCGCGGAGATCGGTATCAGTACCCAGAAATTACATGCAAGGGGACCTATGGGATTACTGGCACTTACCACTACCAAATATATTATCTATGGAAACGGACAAATTCGTCCGTAAGTTTGATTTTTTGCAAAAGGTGTGCTATACTCAAAATTAGTTTTGAATTGCAAAAATGAAATAAAAGACTTATTTATGGAGGACATAAAATGAGGAGAAAACAATTATTTGCCATTTTGATGGCTGGAGCATTATCTATGGGAATGGTTCCTTCTGCTGCATTTGCAGCAGCAGATACAGTAGCTGCACAGGCAGAAGCAGAGGGAGAGCTGGCAGCAGAGGAAGGTACAGATGCACCTGCAGAGGATCCGGGAGCTACTGAAACACCTGCAGAGACTCCGGAAACACCTGCAGAAGAGCCTACAGAGACTCCGGTAGAAACTCCTGACGGAACACCGTCAGAGGAGACTCCTGCAGAGACTCCGGAAACACCGGAAGCAGACCCTACTGAGGTACCGGCTGCAGAAGAAACAGGAAGTAAAAAAATCATGATCGGCGATACTGAATATGCAACGCTGAAGGAAGCATTTGCAGCAGTACCTGACAGTACTGCTGAAGCCAATGATCCTACATACATCAAGATCAGCAGCGAGATTGAGCTTGGGGAGACCATTGATGTTCCGGCTAACAAAAATATTATGCTGGTCGCTGCGGCAGAGAATATTAAGATCAAACGTGCTGCAGGATTTGCAGGAAGTCTTTTCACAGTATCCGGCGGTACTTTCCAGATTGCCGGCGGTACTTTAACTGATACAGATGGCAACGCAGCAGGAACAGGTTCCATCACAGTAGATGGAACAGGGGACGGTACAACAGCTGTGACAGCACCTATGGTTGATGTCCAGAGCGGTACATTTGGAATTTCTGATGGTACAACACTTTCCGGAAATGCCAATACTTCCACAGATGTGAATGGTGGAGCTGTCAATGTGGCTTCCGGTGCGGCTTTCTACCTTTTGGGCGGAACTGTCACAGGTAACACTGCAGCACAGGGTGGAGCTGTCAATGCAGCCTCCGGCGCTGCCGTATATCTTCAGGGCGGAACGATCACAGGCAATACCGCCACACTTGGCGGTGGTATCTACAGTGAAAGTGCAGTAAATGTAAAGGGCACTGTATCTGTAACAGAAAATAAGGATCAGAATGATGCTGTCAGCAACCTGGTTCTGGCAGGAGAAGATGCCAAAATCAACGTGACCGGTGCGATGACAGGTTCTACGATCAGCGTGCAGGTAAAGGATGCAAAAGCAGGAACACAGGTTGTCACAATGGATGCTTCTGTAACAGATGTGACACTGACAGACGTTCTGCCTCAGCTTACCTATGAAGGACAGACCTTTACCATTGGGGAAGACGGTGCACTGGTAGATCCTACGGTAACGGTAACTCCAACTCCTTCCGAGAAACCGGAAGCAAAGGCTGCGATCAAAATTGAAAGTGGAAAATGGACCGGACACAGTAGCTATGAGATTAAATTCCATACGAATATTAATGGACTTTACCAGGTAGACTGGGTGAAGAGAGGAGATAAAGCTCCTGAGATCAATGTAAGTGGTCAGAAGATCAAGGCTGATAAGAGCACAACTGTTACATTGACAGACCTTCCGGAATATGATGTAGATATCTATGTAACTGTGATCAGTGAAAAGGATTCTAAAAACTATAAATCTGTAAAGGTTGACAATAGCGCACAGAAACGCCCAGAGGCTCCTGTAACACCTACTCCAATACCGAAGACACCGGCAGTTACAGAAAGTAAGGTTCAGGGCTTTGAAAACGCACTTACTTTCTATCCTGGAACCTTCTATGATTTCAGGGCAATCGGTGCAGGTACAGATAATGCAGATCCTCATGAGGGTGATGTAAGATGGGTACCGCAGTACTGGAGCATGTCAGCAAACCCATCCTCCAAGGATATGCATACCACCTGGAAGATCGGTGCTGCCAAAGGTATTTACAAGGATGCAGAGACAACCTATGATATTTATGTATTCTTCCAGAAAGAGGTATACAGCGGAACAGAATGGCAGGCACAGAGCGGTATTATTGAATCTGTAAGATATCAGTTCAAGGCAGCTCCTCTGGCTCAGACATCTGTTACTCCTGGCGTTACCGGCTCAGGCGGTACTTATGGCGGAGACGGAACAACAGAGGAAAGCTCAGATTTGACACCGACTACTTATGCGAATGGAACAAGCGGATCTGCTTCCAAGTCAGCAGTTTCCACAGGGGATGAATCACCGGTTGGCACTATGCTGGCACTGGCAGCAGCATCTATTCTGGCAGGCGGTTATGTACTGGTGAGAAGACGTAAAAAAGAAATGTAATCATTGACCGGTTCAGACGGTTGTGAGAATGAAAAAGGCAGGCTTTCGGGCCTGCCTTTTTGATGCTTTTTTTGTTTGACATATGTCTCTAAATTCTGTATGATAAGAAAAGCGTAAATTTGTAATAAGTATAGAACAGAGCTTGTGAAAGGACGAGGAAATATACAGTGATTAATACACAGGAAAGTAAAATACAGTTAGAATATATCGAAAAATGTAAGGAACTGGTCGGAGCGAGATATGATCATCAGCCTGCCTTTTTTATCCAGAATGCCGGCTGTCAGATGAATTCACTTCAGACAGAGACCGTTGCCGGTATTGTGAAGAAAATGGGCTATGAAGAGGTTTCCAGGGAAGAGGATGCAGATGTGGTGATCTATAATACCTGTACTGTCCGTGAGAATGCAAATCTGAAGATCTACGGACATCTGGGACATCTGAAGAGCATTAAGAAACAGAAAAAAGAAATGAAGATCGTACTGTTTGGCTGTATGATGCAGGAGCCGGAAGTAATCGAGAAGATCCATAAGGATTATTCCTTTGTTGATCTGGTATTTGGTACTCATAATTTTCATAAATTCCCTGAGCTTTTTTACAGAAGCTTAAATACGGAGGGACAGATCATTGACGTATGGAAGGAATCTGATGAGATCGTAGAGGGGATGCCGGCAGACCGTAAATACTCTTTCAAAACCGGTGTGAATATCATGTTTGGCTGTAACAATTTCTGCAGCTATTGTATCGTTCCTTATGTCCGCGGACGGGAGAAAAGCCGTGAACCGGAAGCTATTCTTCAGGAAATCCGAGAGCTGGTGGCTGACGGTGTGACAGAGGTTATGCTCCTGGGACAGAATGTAAACTCCTATGGCAAGACATTGGAGAATCCTATTACCTTTGCCCAGCTTCTGCAGCAGGTAGAGGAAATTGAGGGGTTAAAGAGAATCCGTTTCATGACCTCTCATCCCAAGGATCTGTCAGATGAACTGATTGAAACTATGGCAAAAAGCAAAAAGGTATGCCATCATCTTCATCTGCCTATGCAGTCCGGAAGCAGCCGTATCTTAAAGATCATGAACCGGCGCTATGACAAGGAGAAATACCTGGAGCTGGTGCAGAAGATCCGTACAGCCATCCCGGATATTTCCCTTACTACGGATATTATCGTAGGCTTCCCCGGGGAGACAGAAGAGGACTTCCGGGACACACTGGATGTGGTAGATAAATGTGATTTTGATACAGCCTTTACTTTTATTTATTCCAAGAGAAGTGGTACTCCTGCTGCAAAAATGGAGAACCAGATTCCTGAGGATGTGGTAAAGGATCGTTTTGACCGTCTGCTTTCCCTGGTACAGGAAAAGGGGCGTCAGGCTTCTTCCCGCTTCCAGGGTACGGTGCAGGAGATCCTGGTGGAAGAGGAGAGTAAGGAAAAGGGAATC
>OLOY01000335.1_pt1 | contig 40480 bp, 38 predicted proteins | sample 1672771 | NCBI WGS metagenome assembly OLOY01 (sample SAMEA3136722, study PRJEB25190) | human gut metagenome
TTGATGAAGATTTATTCCCGTATGGAATAAACCATCAATTGAATATCATTATCAGGACTCGGCTTTCCATTAAAATCAGCAAAGCTGTTACAAATACGAAGTCCCAATTTACCGAATATCATCATTCAAAAATCTGTCCCGCTAATTTTTTCTTCTCCATATACGGGAACTCTCTATCAAATGCCCCTGTTTCCTTTTCATTTACCAGATAACCTGGAACCAGCTCTTTACATAAGAAGAATGAAGCATCGTCCCCATCTTCAAGGCCATGGTAACGAATACCAAATTCACTTGCCTGTTTAAATCCGCTTTTTCCATAAAAATCAATATTCCCTTCAATGCCTTATCCCCAAAATCAAATAACGTACAACCGGAATTTTCTCTATCAGCATAGCTGCTAAAGGCGTGAAGAGATATGCTGCAAATGCAACAATAACATACTGCGCACCTACAGACAGATCTGTCTTTTGCAATAATGATATGGCAATCAGAATTACCGAAATATGCAGGATATAGAATGGAAAACTGATTTTTCCAAGCCATTCTGTAACCGCATTTTTCTTATCACCATAGGCTGCGAACATTCCAAATATTGCAAGAATCATACAATACGTGAAGAGATTGGCATACCAGGTACTAAGCAAGCTGCTGTGACCGTAGTAGATACCATAAGCCCTGTAAATGAAATATACTCCAGATACGACTGCTGCAAGTGTGCTTACAAAGCGCCATTTCTTCAACACTTCAATCACAATATCCTGCGAGAAAACATAATATCCAAGCAGGAAAGCAACTGTATAAATTCCAAAGCGGTAAGATTCGACTACAGGCGTGTTCAAGAGCTTACTGGCACCCCACAGCAGGAAAAACATCACAACCAGCCATACATATACTGAACTCTCCTTCTGAATAGATTTTCTCTCTTCCTTCTGTACTGCCAATACTACCTTACGAACCAACAGAAGCAACAATGAAATCACAAATAACATCTGGCTGAACCACTGTGCGCCGATTCCTGATAATGTATAAACAATGTACTTCACAAAGCCTGGGGCTGCCTGTAGCCCTGCTCCGGCAGAAGCCCCTGCTACAATAGAACCGGGGATAAATCCAAACACCAGCACTCCCAGTGTAGATGGTACCAGCAATTTGTTTCTCCTGCCTGATATGAATTGCTTTGCTGTTTTATGCTGCAGGGTATGATAAGCTGCAACACCTGCCACTACGAACAGCAATGTCATAAACCATGGATACACTGCATACTGATAAATTCCGGCAAAGGTCATGCCATCACCATGATGATATTCCGACATTCCCTCAAACATTGCGGTTATTCCAATATTATTGAAAAAGAAAAACACATGAAAAAATACTACTAAAATGATGGTGCAACATCTGATGTTATCCAAATAAATCTTTCGCATCTTACCTCTTTCCTCCTGTATAACTTCTTTTGATTCCTTCATAGGTGTCTGTGAGCACTTTACTGATAAATGCCTCATCCCAATCCACAAATGATGTAGCAAGCATCGTTGCCATTCCGTGTGCACAGATCCATGTTTCCATATGGAACAGATAAGCTTCATCCTCGCTTAAGCCCAGATTTTTCTGGAGCAGCGCTAACAATGGACGTAAGGATTCTCTGTCATCTTCCTGTTTCTCATTACTTCTGTCACACATAAAAAGCAATTTAAACAGTTCTTTTTCTTCTCTTGCAAACCGGATATATGCCATACCGCTGGCTTTATATGGCGGATACTTGCCTGCTTCCATCTCTGTTTTCAGGTACGACTGATACTCTGCATAGGCTGTTTCTTTTACAGCATTATGTAAATCCTCCATAGTTTCAAAGTTAGAAAAAACCGGCTGCGTTGAACACTTCAGTTTCGCTGCTATACTTCTTGCATTGAGCGCCTGCTCCCCCGCTTCCCTTACCAGATTTAATGCAGTATCAACAATTTCTTCTTTTGTGATTTTTATTTTAGGTGGCATAAATTAACTCCTTATTATTTAATATATCATATGTTATATATCATCTGTTATATTTTAATGTAAAATAATAAATACGTCAATAGTATACACGCAATTATCCCTGTTAGTCCCTCCTGGACAGACACTAACGAATGGGGGTTGGTAATATTTAATCATACAAAAAAGGCGCAGGCTTGCATCTATAAGATGAAGCTTTGCGCCTTTCCTTGTCTATTATCTTACTGTTTTTTCTTCACCGGAATCCAGATTTCACATTAGTAACTATCATCCATTGTGCCTTTTTCATACTTTGTCGGATTAGCATAATACTCCACACAATATCCGGCGGCAAATTCATATTCTCTGAGTGCCGGCAGCAAATACTAGTCCCTTTTCTGTTTTGGTGCTGGTAACTCCGCATACTGATTTTTGTTTCCTCAAAGTCATTTAATTCAGATAGTCACCAACCGGAGATGTATTATACTGTTTCTTAATCTCGATCACAATAGAACCATCCTTATTTGTTTTTTCTGATAAGATTCTGTATTCTGTCCCGCTCTTTTCCAGCTACGCTTTATACTTTTCGCACTCCTGTACAATCGCCTTTTTTGCATACTTTGTCGTTTCTCCGTCATGGTTGGAAAAACACAATGTCTGAGTGATACAAGCTGTTTTTATTTCATGCATTCCATAATTATCATCTCACATCTGTCATATCCAAGCTGTGAGCTGTTCAGACACAGTGTGTAATTGCTGGCTTTTCCCCAGCTCTGATCTGTGTAAAAGTTATAATTTGTTCTTCGCCTTTTATCTGTGTCTGCCATCATTTTCACAGCTTCCTTCTCTTCTACATTGTATAAACCGGTAATGCGCTGTATTTTTTCCGGCATATCCCCATGAATAAATACATTCAGCACATCATCCCTGTCTTTCAGGATATAGTCTGCATTTCTTCCAATGATCACACAAGGCTCCTTCTCAGTCAATTCTAAAATAATATTTCTCTGTGCCTCATACACCATGTCCTCCACAGATTTTCCTGTAATATCACGACCGGAAAATGCATATGCGAACAATCCTTTTTTCGGTGATAATTCCGCATTTTCCTGAATATATTCCAGTGATAAGCCGGACTTTTCTGCAATCTGACCAATGATATTTTTATCATAATAAGCAATTCCAAGTTTCTTTGCCACTTCTTCTCCGATAAAACGTCCACCGCTTCCAAATTCCCTGCTGATCGTAATAATTCTTTTTGCCATCTCTGATTCCTCCTAATTTAAAGCATCAACCTTATTTTTTCTGATTTTCTTTAAAAATACATATCCTACAAAACATGAAATTATTTCAGTAATTGGAAATGTCCACCAGATCAATGATACTCCCATCTGACCATTTCTGACAAACAAAGAAAAGATTCCCGCCAGTGGCAGAATGATAATAAGCTGTCTCAAAAGTGAAATCACCAGTGATTCCAGGCCGCCATCCAATGCCTGGTAAATTCCCTGATAGGCAACATTAATTCCGGCAAACAAAAAGCTTACTGAGATCACTCTCATCGCGGCAATAAAATATTCTCTTGACTGTCCTGCGTTAAACAGCGTTGCAAACGCTCCGGGGAAAATCTCCGTAATTGTAATTCCAATAATCATTAATGCAATGGTATAAATAAGTCCATATTTAATACCATCCTGAATTCTCTGTTTACTTCTCATTCCATAAGCAAATGCAATGATCGGAGTGATTGCATCTCGCAGACCAAAAGCAAGGAAGAGAACAAACTGCTGGACTTTATAAAACAAGCCATAGGCTGTCTGTGCTGATGGATTGAACTTCAGGATCAGATTCATCACATAAACCATAATGGACATCAAAGCCTGTGCAATAATTGCCGGAAGTCCGATTGCATAGATTTCTTTTATAACACCAGCATTCGGTTTCATGTATTTCGGTCCATGCCCGAATTCCCTGTTCAGTTTCATATGAAAAATAAGCAACAATACAGCAGAAGCAACCTGACCAATTACAGTTGCGTAAGCTGCACCTTTCACTCCCATTTCAGGGCAAGGTCCAATACCATAGATCATGATTGGATCAAGAATGATATTTACAACAGCACCAACCACCTGTCCGATTGTAGAATAAAGAGAACGACCTGTTGCCTGTAATAACTTTTCAAATAAAGAAAAGAAAATAATACCAAAAGAAATCACACAGCATATCCGCAGATAGCTGACTCCCATTTCAAGTACTTCTGCATCAACTGTCTGTGATGAAATATATGCTTTCACTCCAAAGATACCAAACAGTAAGCAGACCACGTAAATGATCACACCCAGGAACAGACTGTTTCCTGCTACCTTTGCAGCCTTTTCCCTGTTTCCCTGTCCAAGTGTCCTTGCAAGAAGTGCATTAGTTCCCACACCTGTTCCGATTCCTACCGCTACCATAAGCATCTGAACCGGAAATACCAGGGTGAGGGCATTTAATGCTGCTTCACTGCCCACTCTCATATTTCCTACAAACGCACTATCTACAATATTATAGACCGCCTGCAATGCCATGGATAAGATCATCGGGATTCCCATCTGGATCATCAGCTTATTCACCGGCATATCCTTCATCTTGTTACTTTCTGCCATTTTACTTTAACCCCTCTCTTTTCTGCACAAAAAAAGTGCACACCCTGTCACATAAGCTGGACTTACGCTGACAGGCTACACACTTTTTTCATGGCAAATATTCTATTTTAACAAAATCCGCTCCTTACTGACCGGCATTCTTATTCCGTAAAAGTATAACGTACAAAAGAACCCTGATTGTCTCCTGTTACTATTACAACATCTCCACTCTCGTTGCATGTGGATTCCAGAATCGGAAATCTTCCATTTTCTTTTACATAAGCTTCCGGGCTGGCTGCTTCTGCCTCGATCAAAGTTTTTTTACTGTATTGTTCTCCTCCACATGGATTTATATCCTCAATAAAGATTTCATACTCATGCATATGCAGTTCCTCCTGAGATTCATTTTATAAAAACAAGTAGTATAACTATTGTTTTCCGACTCATTACGCTACTCGCCCTTATTTTCATTATAAAACCATTTTACTTTGATTTCAAAAGCGTTTTTTACTAAAAATGTATCTTCTGTTTTTGGGCATTATTACTATGTATTTACCTATAGTAATTTTACTAAGCCCATATGTTATCCACTGTCAGCTTTCTCTCTCCTTGCAGACCTATGATGGAAATGATCGAGAATCAGGTCTTTCTTTCACAGAAAATGTATGCAAAGGTTATAGGCAAAAGCGAAACACTTCTGTCTGTGAGAAAATGCACTATGAACTTGTGTCTCTCCACGTTCAGATTCAGACCGCTGCTGCTTACGCAATGCTGGGCAAACATCATGATACACGGCAGCTCCTGCAGAAAGCCTTAGAACACGCCATGCCGGACGGCTTTCTGATTCCATTTATAGAAAATTATAACTATATTAAGGATGTGCTAAACAGTATTAATTCCATAACACCAGAGCCTTTCACAGACCGGATCATTTCCCTTGGTTCTGTTTATGAACAACACTGTCTCCGTCTGTCCAGCCATAATCCCAGACCTGAGATTCTGAATGTGCTAAACAGCAGAGAGGCAGAAATCGTAGCTTTGATCACCGACCATCTGAGCAACCGTGAAATTGCAGAGAGGTTATTTCTCTCTGAAGGCACTGTGAAACAATATATCAACCAGATTTATTCCAAGTTGATGATCAACGGTGACACACGCACCAAAAGGAAACAACTGGCAAAGCTGATTTCTTCTATAAACAAGAGCTCTACCTGATTCGGTTACGATACCAGTGGAAGTACATAGGTTACCCAGAGCCATGACATTGGCATGATCAGCACCATCGCAGGTATCATATCCGCGGTCGGAAAATTTTTCAGCTTCACCATACGAAAGCCTGTTGCAAGCATCAGGAAACCGCCACAGGCCTTAAAATCATTGATCATGCCAGGTGTCGTCAGTGGAAAAATTGCTGTTGCCGCAAAAAAAAGTATCAAAAAAATGATGATCTGCGGAATCGCGATCATGCAAACCACCATTCCCAGACTACATGCAAAAATAGCAGCTGTAAATAAATCCAGAATAGATTTTGAAATCAGTACAGAATGATCTCCGCTCATTCCAGACACAATGGAACCATAGATTCCGGTTCCACTGGCACAGAATAATACGATGATAGTAACCAGTGTGTTCATAAACTCATCCTCAGGCAGCTCTGAACTTGAGTTCTTGAGAAACTTGCTGATCCCACGCTGCATAACACCTGCACCTGCGTTAATTTTCTCACCAAGATGAACAGCCAGCCCGATACCCGTACCGATCACTATGGAAAAAATAACCGCCGGCATATTTTCCATCAGACCAATCGTACTGATTCCCATTCCCATAGAACATACCCCGAACACCAGGGTAATGTCCTCCTTAAACTTTGGACTCAGTTTGTGTCCCAACAAGGTACCCAGGATACCACCGATCACTATGGATAATCCGTTAATAATTACTCCAATTGGCATAACTTTTTCTCCTCTATCTATATTTTCTTATCTAAAATACCACTTTAATTTATAAAAATGCAAGTATTTTTATATGAGATGCCATCGGACACTTACAGATTATCTTTTCTAATGATAGAATGACTGATTGCTTATATCTATCAGCATTTGTAAATCTGGATAACTTTTTTCATTTTCCCAGTTTGAAACAGTTTGTCGGGTACGTTCCTTTCTCTGATAGCATAATATTCATATTTTCGTCATTCTTTGAATATTAGTATCTCAAAAATAATGTTCAAAGTAAAGCAATCATCACATTATCCCTATATATATTTCAAAACTATTTGCTTATAGTTTTTCAACTACGACTTTACAACGCTTCTTGCAGAACGCAATTCCATATGCAAGAATAACGTTTCGTCCGTTATCTCGTAGTTCTGTGTCATATCTGCAACTCTTAATCTGTTCCATTGCTCTTTCACAAGCTTTATCAAGATCATTCATGGAACGTGCATACTTCAGTTCTATTACGATTCCCACATCAGGATTCTTTGGTTTAAGCAGAATATCTGCAAATCCATCACCGGGCTCTTTGTTTGATTTAACTGCCCATCCGGAATAGTTTTTCAGAATACCGGTTAAAATGCCGTGGGAGAAGTTTTCTTTTTCTTCACTTCTGGCTTTCGTATCCAAAACACTGATTGTCTCGCCAAGAAACATTGTCAATTCCCGCTGAATATCATCGGTCTTCCCTTCAAGAAATCCAGAAACAATTTTCTTTGTGGAGGAGCTGTCGCTTTTCACAACGCCGTTAAACCATTCATTGATTTGAGAAACGAAAACCTCTCGAACTTCTTTATTAGGAATGACCAGATTGTACACAACGTTCCTGGTTTTTCCAACCCGTGTAAGATAGCCAGTTGTAAAAAGTACGCTCCATACGTTATCGATGCTGTTATCAATCTCATCATAAGTCAAATCCAGCCGAATTTTCTTTTCAACAGCATCCCCAACAATCAACTGCTCGATTTCGTCTTTTGTGGTTGTATCAGCCTTGTCAACAAAGCGTTTAACCAAGTCATTTCCGCTGCTGTTAATCCAGTAGGATTTTGGATGTGTGTCCGGGTCAGTCAGCCGAAAGATCCGCTACTTCTTTTTTTGTGAAACCGAATTCTTCTTCATACTGAACATCATCAGCAGCATAAACTTTGAAATTGTTTAAACCGGTAAAAATACTTTCTTTAGAAACTCGAAGGCACCCTGTCAACACAGCAAACTGTAAAAAATCATTTGTCTTCAATGCCTGTCCAAACAGCCCTCGAATCAAAGAAACCATTTCTTTATAATATCCATGCTGAAATGCCTTATCCAGCGGCACATCATACTCATCGATCAGAATAATCGCTTTCTGACCATAGTGTTGGCACAATAGTTGCGATAATGTTTGCAAACTAGAGATAAGAATGTCCTCATCCATTGTGTACTTGCCATTGATTAAATTGACAATTGCCCGATACTTGTTTTGCTCTTTGTCCGTCAACTTTTTACTTTCAGACAAAAACGAAAATCTCTCTGCTTCAACACCAATCAACTCAATTAAACGATATCTTGCAGCTTCATATGACAAGCCATCTATTCCTTTGAGAGATAAGCACACAACCGGGTACTTTCCCATATATTTCCTGCAAAATTCCTTATTATGCGAGATATAAAGACCATCAAACAATGTTGCATCTGTACCAATCTCAAAAAACTCTTAAGCATACTCATGTTTAAGGTCTTTCCAAATCGGCGAGGTCTGGTAAATAGATTCACTTTGCTCCAGTTCTCAAGAAGCTGCTCTATCAGTTTTGTTTTGTCCACATAATAGCAGTCCAACTTCCGAATTTCCTGAAAACTTTCAAACCCAACTGGCAGTTTTTTCAATCCCAGCATACTTTACACGCTCCTTCCTTTGCAAATTTTCTGCATAAAAATAGGTGTATAAGATTTACATTCATCATCTCATACACATAGACTTCCGCTTGTGACAACATTTTCTCAAAGCTTTTATTCCCATTATACTATCTGCAAATAGTATACACAAGATTCAATTGCGAAAAGCAATAAACAGTGGATGGAGACTTGCTTGATTCGGTTAAAAAATCGGATTTTTGTTTATTATTTTGAAGGTACAGATGAAGGAACTATAAGTGAATATTCTTTTTCAGATACTGTAAAAGCACATATATACGATGATCTGGAGATTAATTTTTCGGAAATCTGATAAGTTTCACATTTTTAACAGAGGTGATAAAAAGTGATGAGCAGAATAAAAATCTTAGCTCTTATGAAACTTTGGGAGATAAACTCCAGGTCATCAGAGGTTTATGACAAACTGATTATCCATAATTTGTCAGACCAATTCGCCATAAATACCAGAATATCAGGATTTACGAAGGCAATTTATAGTAGATTTTGGCATATACATTTCGATTTTTTTTGAGTATAATAATTCTAAAAAAGTACTTTGACAGTAAATAAAATGTGACATCATTGCACAGGAGGCATGGGATATGATTATTACAATAGCAAGACAGTGCGGAAGCGGCGGACATGAAATAGGGAAAGAACTGGCTTCCAGACTTGGACTGGAACTCTATGACAGAAAGAAACTGGAAGAAGAGGCCCAAAAACTTGGAAAGCTTGACGAAAACAAAGAATTTTTCCGGGAAAAAGCAGTAAACAGCCTGCTCTACAGCATTGCTGTAAGCTATGGAGAAAGCAATCCAATGGAAAAATCTTTTGAACTTATACGTGAACTTACACAGCAAAAATCTGCCGTAATCATCGGACGCTGTTCAGGAGCAATCTATGCAAATGATCCTGACGCAACTACTGTTTTCCTTCACGCAGATAAAGACTGCCGTATCAAACGTGTAATGGAGAGAGACGGCATCAATGAGAAAAAAGCTGCGAAACTGATAAAAGAAGTAGATGAAAAGAGAGCATCCTTCCACAAATTCTGCACAGACAAAGAATGGGAAGACGCCAGCCAATATCAGCTGTCTATCGATACTGGAAAACTTGATATTTCCGATGCAGCAGACATGATCATAAATTATATCAACGCTAAAAAATCAAAATAAAAGTGCCTGTAAAACAATCCGGCTGCCGCAATCTGAAACGGCAGCCGGATCTGAAAAATCTCTTACAAATCTCTTTTCTTTTGACATAGAATTTCAAAGTTCAAATGATTCCAGGTCATCCGGAATCAAAATATTTCCATTAAAATACTCTTTTCCCTCATTATGATAAAGTTCTTTTCGCTGCGCTATATTTTTGTCTTCGGTATGATACAGCAACAGATTTTCCACCTTAAGTTCTTCTGCCAACTGGCAGGCATCTTTTACTGTTGAATGATGTTTTTCATAAGGATGAAATATATCTGCCTGACCATCTAAACAAAATGCTTCATGTAATAGCCATGTACTGTTTTCTGCATATTTCTTTTCATAATCATTATATGGTTCATCTCCGCAACAAGTCAGTTTTTTTCCTTTTTCCAGTTCCATGCAAAATCCGAACTGTTTTGCTTTTGTTGACTGTATATCAAAAAATGTAACCTTTTTATTTAAAATATTAACAGCTTCTCCATCCTTAACGGCAATCAGATGAAGGCGTTTACCGATAAAACCAATTTCTTTTTTCTGCAGAAGTTTTTCTGCTAAATCTTTTAGCAGATCAATCACTTCATCATGAGCATATATTGTGGCTTCTCCTTCGTATTCTCCCTGTCTCATATACTGACATATCATACGCATCATCCATAATATACCTGTAATGTGGTCAATATGCTTATGTGTTACAAAAATAGTTTTCACATTTTTCCAATCAATTCCTGCATGTTTTAATTGATGAAGTATTGTATTTCCACCGCCACCATCAACCATAAAATACTGATTATTTTCCTGTAATATGAAGCAAGTATTATAGCACTCTGTAACAAGTGCATTTCCAGTACCTAACATTGTAAGATTCATATATTTTTCTCCTAAGCTATTTCCGATTGACTTTTTCCTTGTTGTTTTTCTTGAATTATATCATTTTATCCATGTTTATAAACTCTGATTTAGGATATATTCCATCTGTCTTTCTTTGGTTTTCATGCCCATTTTTTCATAGAACTTTTCGGCTGAAGTATTTCCTGCCCATACATTCAGTGTCACTTCATAACAACCCATTCGCTTTGCTTCGTTTTTTACATACTCAAACAAACACTCACCGATACGCTGTCCTCGTGCCTGCTGATCCACACATAAATCATCGATAAAAAGAGACTTAAATGGTACCATATTGGTTGAAAAAGGCTGTTCCTGTAATTGGCAAAATGCATATCCCACACAAACATCTTCCTCGTTTACTGCTACATATATGGGTTTTTCTTCTTTTCCTAATAGCTCTGTCAATTCGCTTACAGTATATTTTGTGGTACCAGGAATAAAAATATCAGGTCTTATATTGGCATGAATTTGTAATACCTGTCCCAACAGCTCAATCATTCTTGGAATATCTTTTTCTTCTGCTTTTCTAATAGTCATTTTTCCCCTCATTATTTCACAGATATTATTTTATCATTCATTTATAAATCAATCTTTTATTTGTTTCTTTGCTATATACCAGAAAGTTTCTTAATTTTCCTATCTTTCCACTCCTGGCTTTGCCGGTAATGGTCTGTACTTTGCAGTATAATAATCACACTCAATTCGGATGACACTGACAATTGAAACCAGCCGCTCATTAAACTCAAAATCCTTACCCGTTTGTATTTTCATTAAGGCACTCATGGCCTTAATTTTTTCTTGTGGTGCTTCTACAATCTCCGCAGTTCCAAATCCATCAAAAGAATAATAACTACACCCATATTGGCAGGCTACTTTACCTGAAAATGGTTGAACATCACACTCGATCTGAACACAGCAGTCTGAATTGTTTCTGATAATGTCAAGCTTACGGCCTTCCAAAGCACTGTGCACATAAAATACAAGTTTATCATTTTCCATAACATAACCGTAGTTCATAGGAACTATGTATGGCTTTCCCTGATCCACCAGCCCAAGGTGCAAAACCTTACCCGAATCAAGTATATGTATGATCTCATTAAGATCTGTTACTTCTCTGTCTCTTCTACGCATAAAAACTACTCCCATCGTACCTCTGATATTTTCATTTTTTCTTCTCCGGATAATGGATTATTCCATAGTCGATTTAATCATAGCACATACATTCCTGCTTGACAAATACATCGCAATGCGATGTAACATAATATTTTGGCTTGTATGTCTCGGGATTTTGGCATATTCATGCCAAAACACCTCGCGGGATAGTAGTGTGTGAACAGTAACTTTAACAATCAATTATGGATATGGGATTATGCAGAAAGTAAAAGAATTGACTGAGAATGAAAATATATTTTTTTATCGTCAGATTTGTGGTATACTTTATGTATTACTTACAGACTCCCGGGAGGAGACGGCTATGCAAAATATAATTCCCGATGAAAGATATTCCGTGGCTGACGAGGCCATTTTAGGTGCTTTTTTCAAATTGGTAAAAGAAAAGAAGCCTGACAGGATTACTGTATCCGACATCACAAAAACAGCAGGTATTGCCAGAAGTACTTTTTATAATCACTATCAGGACATCCCTTCACTGATCTCTGCAGTTGAGGATAAAACGATTTATGATGTTTTTTCCATGATGGAAAATTTCCAGCCCAAAAATGACCGGGATATCTGCAGTTCCTATTTTCTGACTCTGTGCCGGTACACTATGGAAAATCCTTTTCTGTCCGGTCTTTTAAGCACACCTCATGGCAATGATCTGTTTGAAAAAATGCTGACTATGCTCCATCATTATGTTACAGAGACTACATCTAATTCTAGGCCTGACAGGCATACAAAGGAAGAAGTTTCCTATGTGATCACCTGTGCCATCGGCAGTACTATCGGAGTTCTCCACAAATGGAGCCGGGATAATTTTAATCTTGCACCGGAAGTAATCGCTGATATCCTGTCTGAAATTTTTTTATCCGGTATGCTGCCGCTTTTATCCTAATTCAGGGAGCATAATCATTGCCCGGTCTTATTTACACCAGAGGCTCATCAATCAGGACATCCTGTCTCCTGATCTTCTTTGTTGTGTTGCGGATAAACGGATTTTTGCGGACAACCAGTCCTGTAATGCGGCGATAGGTGGGCTGATTTCTGTTATATTTATCCAGAAATGCCTGAAGCTGTGTCTGAATCGCCTCTGTATCCAATGCTTTCGCTTCCACAACTGCCTGCTCCGGATAGATGCGGGCAGTCAGGCCATTGTTCTCACCTGTGACGATTACTTCGCCTACCAGCGGATTCAGAGCCAGCTTATTCTCGATTTCTTCCGGAGATACATTTTCACCGTTGGACAGGATGATCAAATTCTTCACTCGTCCATTGATAAACAGATAACCGTCTTCATCCATATATCCCTTATCACCGGTGTGAAGCCAGCCATTCTTTAAAGTCTCTGCTGTCTCGTCAGGCATCTGATAATATCCCTTCATAACACTGCTTCCTTTTACCAGGATCTCACCATTTTCAAATCTGATTTCTGCATTTTCAAGTGGTTTTCCAATAGAACCCTTTTTATGATTTTCCGGTGTGTTGTTGCTGATAACAGGGGAACATTCTGACATTCCATAACCTTCCAGCACTTCAACGCCATATTCTGCAAAACGGTCAATATAATACGGATCCAGATGTGCACCGCCTGTAAAGATAATGCTCAGTTTTCCGCCAAATACTTTTTCTGCCAGAACTGCCTTCGGGATTGACGGATCAGCAGCAGCCAGTCTCTTATAAATCGTCTCGATCATCATTGGAACCATAAGCATAATATTCGGTTTGAAAATACTCATATTTCTTACCATATGAAGCAGGGAATCATTGATGCAAAGAGTTGCACCCAGAGAGAATCCCTTCAGCCAGTCCATAACAAGACAGAATGCGTGATGAATCGGAAGCACACTGAGCATGGCAGTTCCCGGTTCTGCCGTAATCTTTACTGCCTCAACATTGGAAGCCAGATTATTCTGTGTCAACATAACACCCTTGCTCTTTCCTGTTGTTCCGGAAGTGAAGATAATGGTCGCAATATCCTCTGCATCCGGGCAGACAGAATCTGCTGATGCGCTCTTTCCTGCATTTCGAAGTTCACTAATACCATATACCTTTGCCGGTGCATCTTCTACCTCTTCCTGAAGCATCCACACCTTCTGAAGTTTCGGGCAGTTTACAAGAAATGCATCCAGATATGGTCTAAGCTTCGGACTTAAGAAAAGAGCGGCGGAATCGGAACGGTTAAGCAGGTCGATCAGATCCTCACAGGGAAGTGCGGCATCCAGCGGTACTGCTGTGGTACATCCTGTAATGATTCCCAGATAGCTTTCCATCCACTCTACAGAACTGGTTCCAATCAGCGCAATGTGCTTTCCCTCAAAGCCTTCTGCAAGAAGACCTTTTCTGGTGGAAACTACATTTTCCATCAGTTCGCCATAGCTTCTTTCCATGATTTCCTTTTTATTGAGCCATTTTACTGCTTTTACTTCGTCAAATTTACGTGCACTTTCTTCTAATATATTTCTGATCAGCATATCTGTCCCCCATTATTTTCTGAACTGTTCAAGTTATTCCAAAAAAGATTACTGAAGTTCTTCCAGCAGATTTAAGGCTTCGCCAAGAGTTGTGATCTTCAACACTTCGCTCTCGTCAAGTTCGAGATCAAAGGTATCCTCAAGTTCACCTAAAAAGGACATAAAATCCAGAGAACTGAAACCCAGATCCTCGCGGAATCTCATTTCATGATTCATTTCTTCCGGTGCTACCTTGCTATACTGTGCTACAATATTTTTAAATTCCATTTCCTGATTCATTGCATTTCCTCCTGATATTGATTCGGTTAAACCAGTTCCATAATTTCGCCGATGCTCATATCCGGCTCTGCGATTCCCTTGAAAAGAATACGCATCATATAATAATAAAGCAGCTCCATATCATGTTCCTCCAGATGAGCAGTCTGGTAATGATAGGAGAAGTTCATACCTCCATCTTCTGTATGGGATACGGTCAGATACATCTTCTTGGTGGCTGCACCGTTTGCAAACCATTTTGCATGCTGACGGATGGTTCCAAGCATTTCATTCTCCACCTTCACAGTCATTGGCTGATAAGTCAGATAACAGCTCTCATATCCTGTATGCTCTGGTGTATTGTATCTTTTTCTCATCTCATCCATAATAAGTGCCGGATCGTAATTGCTGTGCATGTAGATACGGTTCTGCATATTCTGGATCTCATAAGCAGCAGAAAGGAAATCTGTCTCCGGTGCGATCACTGTTCTGCATGGGAACATGATGGTTCTGCTTCCTCCGGAAGTCCACTCATCATGAGTAGAACGTCTGGATATAAAATTCTGGATAGTGATATCTTCCTGTCCGTTATTTACCTTTGACAAATAGGTACGGATACCAAGCAGAAGAAGGTTTATCATGGACAGTTGATGATTCATACAGAAATCGATCAGATTTTTAGTTGGTTCCGGCTCCAGATAATAATCCTTAACTGCCACAAACAAATCCTTCCTCTCAATGTCAGAAGAACGAAGTCCGGGATTTCCATGACGTTTTCTCGCTTCCTCCAGTACGGACGGTCCCTGAATATCAGAATACAGAGGTTCGCCCAGTGCATCCAGCTGGTCATCCCAGAATTTCTTATCTTTTGCAAAACGTTTCTCATTGCCTGCTTTTGCCAGGTCTTTTTTCAGTACTGTCTCAAAATCTGCCAGTTCCTGTGGATAGGCTGTTCCATATTTATAATAGGTATATAACTGAAACAGATCACCAATCATTACTACCAGACCACAGGAATCGATCAGTCTGTGATCCATATGTACAAAGAAACCATTATATCCTTCCGGCAGCTTCAGCATAGTAAACTCGCACATGGGAATATCATCACCGTCAAAGGTTTCATATGCCCACTGCTGCATCAGCTCATCTGCTTTTGCAAGGCTTCCCATTCCTGACAGATCCTTGAATCCGATATCCCTTGGATCCTGTTTTACAAGGTACTGCTGTACATTTCCGTCTTTATCAGGCTTTGTAAAACGGATTCTGGTGCATCCGGAACGTTCTGTCTCCATCTGAATGCATTTTTTTAATAATCCAAAATCCAGTTCAGCCTGTACAGATGCCACAACACTGACACCGGATACCTGCTGTGTACCGTAATCCATGATCCAGTTGTGATGCATTTTCTGTGCTGCTGTTAAAGGATAGTAGTTTGCCATACTTTATTTAAACCTCCATCTCTCGGTTTCTCTTTTCCCGAGTGCAAAAACATTACATATTTGTTCAGTAGCTTACAGATATTTCAAAAACAACGTACTGACAGCTACAATATTACTTTTTTATTACGGGACAAAAAATAGCACAGATTATTCCAAAATACCAGTACCCTCAGGACTTAATGAACACTTTACATAAAATTGACCGGGACTTATCATACATTTAACAAAACGTATCTGATAAGTCCCGGTCGGGGATTATTGTCATTCGTAATCACCTTTGGCGGTGGAAAACAGTCACATTATTTTTCAGAATTACTACCATCATATTTCTCAAAAAATTCCATCACTGTGCGCTGATACAGTTCCGGATCTGCATAGGCACTGCACAGATGCCTTGCTCTCGGTACAATGACCAGCTCCTTTGGTGCTCTGCACAGCATATAGTTCTGGAATGAATTGTTCGGATACACATAGGTATCCTTCTCTCCATGAATGAAAAGAACAGGTCTTGTATTCCTTTTCATTGCTTCTGTGGTATCTGCATCTTGCATATGAAATCCTGCAATAAGGTGACACAGACATTCCATTTCCTTCAAAAGCAAAGGGATATAATGCAGGTGGAACCAGTTGTCAGCCATATCCCGCATCTGTCTTTCCATAGACTGGAATCCACAGTCTGCGATCAGTCCCTTCACTTCTGGCGGAAGCCAGTAGCCGGATGCCATCAATACAGCAGATGCCCCCATAGACTGTCCATACAGATAGATTGGAAGCTTCTCCTTATTTCGCTCGGACGCATAAATTGCCCACCGCTGTACATCCCATTTTTCCTTTGCTCCAAAAGTGATATATTTTCCTTCACTTTCTCCGCAGCAACGCTGTTCCATAAATAAAAGATTGCACTGGTGCTCGTGGAGATATTTTGCCATAAATGACAGGGAACCAAATCTGCTGCCCCGATAGCCATGGCTTAATATGACAAATCTCTTTGCATTCTCTGCAGGCAGATAGAATCCATGGAGTTTTAATCCATCCACACTCCGGATATAGCAGTCCTGCATCTTCTGAGCTTCGCACCATGCCCTGCTCTCCTCATATTCCTTTGCGTATCCGTTTCTGGGATGATTATCCCGGATATGGGATAATTCAAACCATTTCTTTCTTTCCTTTTTCCTTCCTCCTCTTTTGCAGCAGACCACCATGTTAAAAAAACGCCAGCCAATCTCCATAATTCCTGTAAAAAAAAGTAATACTGCTGCCGACAACTTACAAATTTTTTTCTTCATCTCATTTTCTTTCTATAAATTTTCTCATAAACTCTTCATACCCACAAGGTTTTCCCCAGAAATATCCCTGGGTAAATTCCGGGCGCAGCTTTCGGATTTTGAGCCATTCCTGAGCATTTTCCACGCCTTCGATGCAAATCTTCATATCCAGATTATGGGTCATGGTACAGAACTGATTCAGCAGATAATATTCCTGTTCATCTGCAACTGCTTTGGCAGTGAAAGAGCGGTCAATCTTAATGATCTCCGGTTTCAGTTCGCTGAGATAATGGAAATTCGAGTATCCGGTTCCAAAATCATCCAGTGCAAGACTGATTCCCATCCGCTTCAGTTCTGTAAGAAAATGCTTCTCATTTATATTTTGTTCCAGAAGGTCACTCTCTGTCAATTCCACGATCAAGGCTTCCAACGGCAGCCCGGCTCTTTTCATTTCCCTACTGATATCCTGGATCACATCAGACTTGGATGCCTGAACCTGAGAAATATTAATACTTACTCTGAACTCTGGAATTACTTTCCTGATTTCACTGCATTTTCCCATAACCTCCCTCATCATCCATCGGCCAGCAGGAATAATAAGTCCTGTTTCTTCCAGAATCGGAATAAACTCTGCCGGTGAAACCATTCCAAATTTTTCAGAAGTAAAACGCATTAAAGCTTCTGCTCCATAAGACACCTTTTTATCTTCAGCAAATACAGGCTGATAAAAAGCCCTAAAGCCTCGGAAGCCATTGTTCACAGCTTCTCTCAGTTCCTGGGTAATCTCCCTCTTCCTAAGAAATCTTCTGTAGGTTTCCTCATTAAATATATAGCAACGGTTTCTTCCCAGCTTTTTCGCTTCATTCAAAGCGAAATCTGTCAGCTTCAGGGCTTCTGAATACTGATTCCCCTTTAATGCCGCAAATGGCACAATTCCTCCTGAAACCGTATACATGACCTTAAACTCATTAGATTCAATGAATCTGTCTATTTCATTTCTCACTTTATCATAAAGTTTATCTGCATCCTTCACCTCGTCAGAAGAAACATCCAGAATCAGAAATTCATCTGCCACAAGCTTGTACACTTTCTGTGCTTCTGATATGCAGCCGGAAATACAATCTGCTGTTTTTCTAAGTACAAAATCACCGTACTCCTGTCCGAAGTTATCATTGATTTCCTTAAAATGATCGATTCCTATACGAAGCAGATATCCTGTTTCCAAAGGAGTATCCTGTTGATCCATATACTGCCGCAATCCTGTCTCTCCTAATAACCCGCTTACATTATCTGCCTTCTGTCTTTCTCCAATCTCATTGATACAACCGATCATATAAAGAGGTTTCGTATTATCATCCCGGACCAGATATCCTTTGCAATGAATCCAGACCGGCATTTTTTTCAGATCCAGCCATCGATATTCCATACTATGGATACAACGGTCTGTTTTAAGAAGATTATCAAATTCCTCTTTCAGTTTTTCATAATCAGGTTCATATACAAATTCTTTATGGTTTGAAATCACATTATGAAAACTATTTTTCGGAATACAGAAACGGTCAAGAGCCTGGTTTGCTATGTAATAAAAATCTGTCCGAAAATCAATCACATACGGGTAACTATCTGTAGTCGGGCTCAGAAGATCGATCACGCTGCAAAGTTCATCCACTGACATACTCTGATACTTTTTCTCCTGCAGGATCACCTCATCTGTGATCTCCTCTGTGGAATGCTTTTCCATGCGGGAAAGCAAGTGACCCGGATCAGTTGACCTTGCAATCTTCTTCCTGCGCTTCTGACGGTACAGCATGGTATCGCTTCGTCTTACAATATCTTTAAAGTCAAAATCTATATCCGGCTGATAATAAGCGTATCCTGCTGATATACTAAGCGGATACTCCAGCTTGTGTGTTTCTGCGGTTTTCTTCAAAATCAGCTCCAGTGTCTTCAGCCGTTCCGGAATCATATCTTTCTCATCGCTGTGATATACATATGCAAACTCATCGCCGCCAATTCTAAAACAGTTCTTTACATTCTGAAATGCCTGACTGATACACTGATAACACAGCTTCAGTGCCTCGTCTCCCTTTTCATGTCCAAAATTATCATTGATTACTTTCAGATTATCCAGATCAAAAAGCACTACACCTGTGGTGCGCAGTTTAATTTCACCTTCATCCAGATATTTCACCATATCCTCGTAAGCATTTCGGTTCATGGCCTCTGTGAGCATATCCATATTGGCTATTTTCTGCAGATAGATCACTTTTTGTTTCCGGATATATTGATCGTAATATTGAGAAACCTGGATCCAGATCAGCATAATAATAAACAGCATGGTTCCTGTGGAAAGCAGAATGGATGTCTGCTGAGATCTTCTTAAATAATAAAGAAACATTTCCGCCATTCCAAATCCCATGACCGCATACATAGGATACTGGAATTTCTTTGCTTCATCGTTTCCTACTTTTCTGGCTTCGTAAAGAATGATCATAACTGTATAAACCGCATTGGCAACCATAATAACATGAGTTACAGAAAGTAACCTGGACATATCAATAATTCCTGTACACTGAAGCAAAACATCGACTGCCATATTTGCAAGATAAAGAATGGAAAAAATCAATGCTCCTTTGTGATACCTGCTTTTGCAGATATCATATAACAGGAAATTAAATGGCACCGGAAAAAGAAAAAGTGAAAAATAATCCACAAAATATAAGGTTCTTCCATCCGGGATCAAAAACTGCAGAAAACCACATTGTACCAGTGTCCATACTGCGACCAGCAATGAGAAAAATCCAAGGTTTAAAAAAATCTCAATTTTCGCTTCTGTCTTGTCTCTTCTTTTTCTTCGCGCTGCGCCACAATAGAGAAGCAGGCAGATAACAGTGGCAAACAGAATTCCACAGCTGATTACCAGAGTTCCGAGACTGTCTGTTAATATTTTCAGAATACAATCGCCTCGTGTTCCGTATACAAGACTGACTTTATTTCCATAATAGCCCTCATATACCGGAATAATTCTGATCTCCAGGTTTTTACCTGAACTGTCTCCCGGAATATCCACAATATGCCAGCAGATTCCAGGTGTCTTCATAAAGCCCGGAGCATCCGCTTCATTTCCGTATTCGTATATTTTTTCTCCATCCAGCAACACTTCTGCAATGGTGTGGGTGGTTTTAAATAAGATGGATCTGGGGATATCGAAATCTTCGGGCAGAGCAATATTCTCTGATTTGATTTCTCCTTCTGCCAGTTCTTTTGTTTCGCACTGGATCGTATTATCCCAGAACAATTTTTCCCTGGTGGTACTCTGGCTGAAAATCCAACCTGAAAAACAGATGGCAAACAGCCCAAACACGAACAGAGTAATCCATAATCTTTTTTCTATTTTCATCGTCTCTCCTTTAGAGTGTATGTCAAGCGGATATTCATAAAACACACCTGATCGCTATGGTTATTTTGTATTTCATCTTTATCATTGTATCACAGATTTCTGAATAAATGTTAGTGCTTTTAACACTTTCTTTGTTATAAAACCACAAAATTTTAGAGCAGAAATGCCTTTCACGAATAATCGCTTCAGACATTTCTGCTCTACTGATTCCCGGATATCACTTCTTCCGGACTATATATATCAACTCTTAACTTAAAGGTGCCTTCCAAGTCTTCCCTTAAAATCTGCGTAACCAAACTCTGTAAGCTGTAACATAGTGTTGTCAGCGCGTCTGAGCCAGATATCCGGCAGTGGCATTCCATTAAATGTATTATTCTTACAGGTAGTATAAATGGCCATATCTCCAAACATAAGAAGATCTCCATATTGGGGTATCTGTCTGAATTTATAATCTCCGATCACATCTCCTGACAGACAGGTTGGTCCTCCAATCCGAACCGTAATCCCCTCTTCTTCCAGTTCATCTGTACCAAGTAATGGCGGTCGATAAGGCATTTCCAGTACGTCCGGCATATGACAGGCTGCACTGGCATCTACAATTGCAATCTGTGTCTCTCCATTTTTCAGAACATCCAGTACACTGGTCAGGAGAAAGCCTGCATTTAATGCCCACGCCTCTCCTGGTTCCAGATAAACTTCCACATCCCAATCATTCTTTGCCATCTGAATACATCGTTCCAGTCGTTCAATGTCATACCCTGGTCTTGTAATATGATGACCACCGCCAAAATTAATCCACTTTACCTGAGAAGCCAGATCACCGAAATGCTTCTTTACAGAGACAAGTGTTATCTCCAGATCATCAGAATCCTGTTCACAGAGAGTATGAAAATGAATACCATCCAGCAGATCCAGAAGCTCCGGATTTTTCCCAATTGCTTCATCCCACTGAGCTCTTGTTGTACCCATACGGCTTCCCGGTGCACAGGGATCATAAATCTCATGACCTTCTTGGGTAGAACATTCCGGATTGATCCGAAGTCCCACACTCTTTCCTGCTTCCTTTGCCATCAGTCCAAACCGAAGAAGCTGAGACGGAGAATTAAACACAATGTGATCTGCATAACGAAGCAATTCTTCAAATTCATCTGCCCGATAGCCGGCGCAGAATACGTGGACTTCCTTTCCAGGCATTTCTTCTGCACCCAGCCTTGCCTCAAACAGTCCGCTGGCCTCTGTACCTGCAAGATATGGCTCTAAAAAGTCATAACAGTCATAGTTACTGAACGCTTTCTGCGCCAGAAGCATCCTACATCCTGTTCGTTCAGCCACTTCACCGAGAAGCTTTGCGTTTTTTATAAGTGCATTTTCATCCAGGATATAGCAGGGAGTTTTTATATTCCTAAATTCCGGCGGAATGACTCCGCCGGTGGCTGTAAATGGTGCTCTTTTATCCAGTTTTTCCATTAATCTACCAGCTCCGGATCATGGCTTTCGCTGCGTGGCAGACCGTAACGGTCAAGTGCTTCCAGGAACGGATCCGGATCAAATTCTTCTACTGTATACACACCCGGTCTGATCCATTTTCCGGTCAACATCATAAGTGCACCGCACATTGCCGGAACACCTGTTGTATAACTGATTGCCTGACTTCCAACCTCATGATAGCATTCCTGATGATCGCATACATTATAAATATAATATGTTTTTTCTTTTCCATCCTTTACGCCTGTAAAAATACAGCCAATGTTTGTTTTACCTTTTGTACGTGGTCCAAGACTTGCAGGATCCGGAAGCAGTGCTTTCAGGAACTGAATCGGAACAATTTCCTGTCCATTATACTGGATCGGTGTTGTAGAAAGCATTCCCACATCCTCAAGACAACGCATGTGATCCAGATAACTCTGTCCAAAAGTCATAAAGAAACGAATCCGTTTCACACCCGGAATTGTTTTTGCCAGAGACTCGATTTCCTCATGGTGAAGCAGGTACATATCCTTGTCTCCCACCTGGTCAAACTTATATTCTCTCTTAATGGCCATCGGCGGGATTTCCACCCAGTGTCCGTTTTCCCAGTAGCTTCCCGGTGCACTTACTTCACGGAGATTGATTTCCGGATTAAAGTTTGTGGCAAATGCATATCCATGGTCTCCGCCATTGCAGTCCAGAATATCAATCGTATCAATCTGGTCAAATTCATGCTTTAATGCATGGGCACAGTATGCCTGTGTAACACCCGGATCAAATCCACAGCCAAGTAAAGCTGTAAGACCTGCATCCTCAAATTTTTTGCGATATGCCCACTGCCAGGAATAATCAAAATAAGCGGAAAAGCCCTCTTCTTTACAACGTTTCTCATAAATAGCACGCCACTGTGGATCATCCGTATCTTCCGGTTCATAGTTTGCGGTATCCATATAGTTTACACCACAGGCCAGACATGCATCCATGATCGTCAGATCCTGATATGGAAGTGCAATGTTCATTACCAGATCTGGCTTATAACCATTGATCAGTTCGATCAGCTGATCTACATCGTCTGCATCAACCTTGGCTGTGGTAAGAACTGTCTTTGTCTTTCCCCTTAATTTTTCTGCAAGGGCATCACATTTTTCCTTAGTACGGCTTGCAATACATAATTCTGTAAATACCTCATCTGCCTGACAACATTTCTGGATTGCTACACTGGCTACTCCTCCGCAGCCGATCACAAGTACTCTGCTCATAACTTTTTCTCCTTTTTCCTTATATATAACCGTTGCTTCAACAGTTTTTTATAGTGTTATATTATCTGTGTACTGCTGGCTTATTTTGTAATTGCCAGAAGCAGTTCCCGCAGTACCTTACACGCTGTTGCAGTGGAAACACCACTTGCATCCAGCATAGGTGCCAGTTCATTCACATCTGCACCTACCACTTTTGTCTGAGAAACAGTCTGTATTGCTTCCAGAAGTTCCAGGAATGTCACACCTCCTGCTTCCGGAGTTCCTGTTCCCGGAAATGCTGACGGATCCAGACAGTCCAGATCAATTGTAAAATATACAGGAACCTTTTTTTCTTTCAGTTCTCTGACTGTCTCTTTCAGTCCGTCAAAAGTAAAGGGATGAAAATCTGTATGCTTCGTAGCAAACTGAAATTCTTCTCTCTCCCCACTTCTGATGCAGAACTGGTGGATACGGTTATCTCCCAGAAGCTCATAGCATCTTCGCAGCACACAGGCATGACTTAGCCTGGCTCCCAGATAATCGTCTCTTAAATCTGCATGTGCATCAAAATGTATGATATGAAGATCCGGATATTTATTAAATACAGCACGTACCGCTGCTAATGTTACCAGATGTTCCCCTCCCAGAAGCACCGGGATTTTTTCTGCTTTCAATATTTCCTCTGCCCGCTTTTCAATGTCTGAAAGAGCCATTTCACTGCTTCCGAAACAAAGTTCCAGATCACCGCTGTCAAATACTCTGATATCCATAAGATCTCTGTCCTGGTATGGACTGTAGGTCTCCAGTCCGAAGCTCTCATGACGCATGGCAGACGGGCCAAACCTGGCACCTGGACGAAAGCTTGTTGTGGAATCAAAAGGAGCACCATAAAGAACAACAGATGCTTCCTCAAAACTGCTTTCACAGCCGATAAAAGTTTCTACATTAGACTGAATCATAAGTTATCCCTCCACTTCCTTCAGCATATCTTCCAGAAATGCAGGAAGATAGAATGCTCCTTTATGGAGTCTTGTTGTATAGTAACGTGTGCGGAGATTTAATGCATTCCATGCTTCCGGGTCCAGATCATCAACAGGATGATATTTTTTACTCGCAAATCCAAACAACCAGTAACCTGCGGCAAATGTAGGGATATGAGCCTGATAAACACGACTGATCTGAAAAGTACTGGCAATTTTCTTATGACTGCGCTGCATTGCATGTGCATCTTCTGTATAGAATGGACTTCCCTGCTGGTTGACCATAATTCCATCATCTTTTAATGCATTATAACAGTTCCCGTAAAATTCACGGGTAAACAGTCCCTCCGAGGGACCAAAGGGATCAGAAGAATCCACAATAATAAGGTCATATTTTCCCTCACATCGCCGGATAAATTTCAGCGCATTTTCGTAATGAAGATGTACTCTTCTGTCATCTAGTCTGCATGCATTTTCCGGAAGATATGCACGACAGGCTTCCACAACCAGAGGATCCATTTCTACCAGATCAATATGTCTGACTCTGTCATATCTGGTCAGTTCACGGACAACACCGCCATCTCCTGCGCCAATCACAAGAATATCCCTTGCTTCTTTGTGAACTGCCATGGGCACATGGGTGATCATCTCATCATAAATAAATTCATCTCTCTCTGTGAGCATTACATTTCCATCCAGAGTCAGCACACGTCCAAATTCAGGTGTTTCAAAAATATCAATCCTCTGATAATCACTCTGCTTAGAATAAAGCTGACGGTTTACCCGGATACTATGCTTCACATCCGGTGTATGAAATTCTGAAAACCACATTTCCATTATCTTTACCTCCCTGCCAGAACATTCAGTCTCAAAATATCCGGATCTTCAGGTCCTGTCATATTGCAGCCCTTTGCTTTGGCATATTCAATATAATCCAGGATTTCTGCTGTAATCCTCTCTCCAGGTGCAAGAATGGGAATCCCAGGCGGATAACACATCACAAATTCACTGCATACCTTCCCTTCAGTCTCCCGGAGAGGCAGGCTGCATTTGTCTGCATAAAAAGCTTCCTGTGGACTGGTCACCACCTGAGGATCAATATATTCCTGGCTCAACAGCCCGGAGCCATCTGTCTGAAAACGTCTGCGGATTTCAGCAAGTGCACTTACAAGCCGCTCCACCTCCTGGGCACGGTCACCAATAGAAAGATAGGCCAGAATGTTTCCAATATCACCAAATTCTATCTGGATATCATATTCATCCCGCAAAATATCGTAAACCTCGATGCCTGCAAGTCCGATGTCCAACGTATGTACACTTAATTTCGTAATGTCAAAATCAAAGACTGAATTTCCATTGACCAGTTCTTTTCCAAATGCATAATAACCGCCAATGGCATTAATTTCCTCTCTTGCATATTCTGCCATATCTGCTACCTGATGAAAAATCTGGCGGCCTCTCTGTGCAAGATTTCTTCTTGAAATATCAAGGCTGGACATCAGAAGATAGCTTCCTGATGTTGTCTGTGTCAGATTAATGATCTGACGAACATATCCTGCGTGTACAGCCGGGCCTGTGAGGAGAAGACTTGACTGTGTAAGACTTCCACCGCTCTTGTGCATGGATACAGATGCCATGTCTGCACCTGCTGCCATAGCAGAAACCGGAAGACCCCCTCCAAAATAAAAATGCGTTCCATGGGCTTCATCTGCCAGGCACAGCATTCCAGCATCATGTGCCATCTTAACGATTGCACGTAAATCACTGCATATTCCATAATAGGTGGGATTATTTACCAGTACTGCAACTGCTTTCGGATGTTCTTTTATGGCCTTCTCAACCTGTTCCCTGCGCATTCCAAGAGAGATTCCAAGTCTCTGGTCCACTTCCGGATTTACATAAACAGGGATTGCGCCGCATAAAACAAGGGCATTTAAAACACTCCTGTGAACATTACGGGGAAGTATGATCTCATCTCCCCGTTTACAGGCAGTCAATACCATTGTCTGAACGGAGCTTGTTGTGCCTCCTACCATCAGAAATGCATGTGCTGCACCAAAAGCATCTGCCGCCAGTTCTTCCGCTTCCCGTATTACGGATACCGGATGACAGAGATTGTCCAGTGGTTTCATGCTGTTGACATCCACACCTACACATTTTTGTCCCAGAAATTCTGTCAGCTCCGGGTTACCTCTTCCGCGTTTATGACCCGGCACATCAAATGGCACCACTCTCATTCGTCGGAAAGTCTCCAGAGCTTCATGTATGGGTGCATGATTCTGGTTTAATTTAAAACGACTTCCTTTCATCATTCCTCCATTTCCAGTTTCCTTTGCTTCAACCCTCAATCAGCAATTCCACAGACTGAACAAAACAAAAAGCGCAGGTAAGGGTACTTAACCACAAACCTGCGTTTTGATCTGTATCTATATGTTTTATCAACAAGCATAAAAAGCAGATAACACTTTCTTTCAGCATCATAAATAAAACTTCTGGATCATGCGTGTCAGAGTCTATATAGCAATTATACTTTTACTACTCTTATTGACCGTTTCACAAGTCTGCGCGTCCGGCGCATCGCGGTTATCAAAGGAACCTACTTATAAAATTTGAGCTTCTAACTCAATCAATAAGGTAACCAAAGTTACCATAATCGGCAGTGGACCCGGCTGTCCGTATGGCCTTAACCCTCCCGGGTGGTCCAAAACAATTGCTTTGAAAAGACTCTGTCTGTTACTCTGTATCTTCGTCTTTCAAAATCGCGTTTATCATAACATGTAAAAAACATACTGTCAATAATATACAGTTAAAATAATTGATTCCGTTTTCTTCCCATTTAAGCACATCTGTTTTTTATCGCAAGGCTATCTCAAAAAAATCCCTTATATCAACAAAGCTAACGTTCCAACAACAATCAGCAACAGTCCTGTTCCTGATTTTAATGACAGCTTTTCATGGAATACAATATACGAGAATGCAATGGTCACAAGGATACTCAGTTTATCAATCGGAACTACCACACTGGCCGGACCTGTCTGAAGTGCTCTGTAATAGCATAACCAGGAACCGCCTGTTGCAAATCCGGAAAGAATAAGGAATATCCAGCTTTTTCTGTCAATATTCTTAACCGTATCCTGCTTTCCGGTCACAAATACAACAATCCATGCCATCACTAATACAACAGCTGTCCGGATTGCAGTTCCGAGATTCGAATTGACATCCTGAATTCCAATCTTTCCCAAAATAGAGGTGAGACTGGCAAAAACAGCGGAACCAACTGCATAAAGTAGCCACTTCTTATCTTCTTTTTTCTCCTGCGTTTCCTTTTTCTGTATCATCAGATAAGTACCAATCCCGATAAGTATCATTGAAACAAATTTCAGCCACGTTATTTCTTCTCTCAGAAAAATAAACGCCAGCAGCATCGTTATCACTGTACTGGATTTATCGATTGGTGTTACTTTATTGATATCTCCGATCTGCAATGCTTTGAAATAGCACAGCCAGGATATACCCGTTGACAGTCCTGACAAAATCAGAAAGACCAGGACTTTTTCCGAAATATCCCTGATTCCGCTTTGCGCCCCGACCACAAATACCATAATCCATGAAAAGATTAACACTACGCCGGTTCTTAGTGCTGTCGCAACATTAGAATCTGTGTTTCTGATTCCGCATTTTGCCAGTATGGCGGTCAATCCTGCAAACAGGGCAGAACCAAATGCAAATAGCAGCCACATATTATCTTTCCTCCACCCCAATCATCCTTTTCATCTGTTTCATGAGATCAAACGCTTTCCAGCATAATCCGCAGTATTTCTTTATCTGTTTCTTTCATTCCTTCTTTTCCGATCTGTCCTACGCAGCTGATTGTTTCGCCGGCTTCTTCCTTGAGGATTCCGGTGTATGGCGCATAGGACTGACCGTTCATAGCAAGATGATGTGCCAGGAATGCAGCATCAAGACTGGCGGCAATTTTCGCTGCACAGGATATTTTCGCTCCATCACAGATGATTCCCGGAATATTGGCAAGCGTATTCTCTATGGTCTTCTTGATCACAGAAAGTTCGCCACCGCCCATGTAAGTAATTCCGGCCCCGGCTGCACAGGATGCAGATACCGCACCACAAAATGCGGAAAGTTTACCGATGTACTGTTTCTGGTACACAGTTAAGAGGTTAGAAAATACCAGTGCGCGGTAAAGTACATAGTCCGGAAGTTCCATTTCTCTGGCATACACGATCAGAGGTACAGAACAGGCAATTCCCTGGTTTCCGCTGCCTGAGTTGATGACTACCGGCATGTCACATCCGCCCATTCTGGCTTCGGAAGCTGCGGCTGTAAGGCTGCGCATTTTTGTGAGCATATCATTGGAATAGGTTTCACGGATGATCCGGCCAATTCCAAGACCGTATTTACCAGTCATTCCTTCATGGGCGATTGCCATATTGCTGCGGATCTGATTTTCTATAATTTCTTTGACCTCATCAAGTTCTACAGTATCTGCAAATGTTTTAATATCTTCCAGATTGAGCAGAGTTCTGTCTGCTGCAGCTGGAGTTTCACCGGATTTATGATCTGAATCCAGCAGGACTTCCTGATTCTTTACGATTTTGGTTACATTAATATGATCGTATTTAATTTCCAGACTTACTGTATCATCTCCTGCCTGCATTTCTATAATAAAGTGCAGGACTACCGGGGAGTCCAGAAGTTCTACTTTGCATATCTTTTTGTCCAGAAGTTCACAACATCTCTTTCTTCCGGATTCATTTACCTTCGAAAGAACTTCCATATTCAGGGATGGGTCTCCGGCTACTGCACCAAGGACTACACCTGCTTCAATTCCAGTCAATCCGCCGGAGTTTGGAATGATAACACAACGGACATTTTTTATAATGTTTCCACTGCATTTTGCTGTGATATGTTCCGGTTCTTTTCCCAGAACTTCTCGTGCCCTGGCAGCTCCATATGCCAGTGCGATCGGCTCTGTACATCCCATTGCGGGAATCATTTCTTCTTTCAGAATGCCTATGTAATTCTGATATATTCTCTCATCTAACATTGTGCTGATGTCTCCTGTTCATTTGTAATTCTACATAATTTAAGTATGACATAACACTATCAGAATGTCCAGAAAGAATCAGCCCAGTGTACCGTCATTTTCTGTGCGGTTCATGTATATATAAAATCCCACATTCAGGATAATACCCGTTACTGTTGCCACCGGGGCAGCCAGTCCGATCTTGGTAAGGCTTGCATCTGGCTGGATACTCATAAAATATGCCAGTGGCAGACGTACCAGAAGGGTCTGGATCAGTCCCTGGATCATTACCCAGACTGTCTTGTTATTTCCATTGAAATAGCCAATCATACTGAACAGGATTGCCGTCACTATGGTTTCCGGTGCAAAGCCTTTCAGATAGTCAAATGCCTTACTGATAACTTCTGCATCTGTGGAAAAAATACCAGACAGCATATCTCCTTTGAACATAACCAGTATAAATACCACACATCCTACAGCAAGCCCTACTCCGATTCCTGTAAACATGGACTGTTTTGCTCGTTTTTTCTTTCCCGCTCCCACATTCTGGGATACAAAGGATGCCATAGACTGCATCAGGGAGCTTGGTACCAGCATGGCGAAGTTAACAATTTTGCAAGCAACCCCGTAGCCGGACGAAGCCTCCAGTCCCAGACGATTTACGAATGCGCAGAGCGCAAGGAAGGAAATCTGTGTCAGACATTCCTGCAATGCAAGAGGAAGTCCGATCTGAAGAAATCTTTTGCACTGTGCATTCAGCCTGAAATCTTTTTTTGTGATCGTAAACGGAAGTTTCATTTTAACAAGCAGGATAAGTGCGAATACCACGCTAAGTGCCTGAGCAACAACTGTTGCAATGGCAGCTCCGGCTGCATCCATATGAAGTCCCGCTACCAGCACCAGATCTCCGATCACATTTACAATACACGCTACCAGCACAAACAGAAGCGGCGATTTACTGTCACCCAGTCCACGAAAGATTGCAGATAACAGGTTGTAAGCTACAATAAAGAAAATACCGCCGCCACAGATACGCACATAACTGGATGTAAGACTGACGGCTGATTCCGGCGCCTGCATCAGCGCAGAGATCGGATGTGCAAAAGCTACCATTATGACAAACAACACAGCCGAAATCATTGTAAACACAATTGTACCGCCGCCGATTACAGCTCCTATCTTTTCCGGCCTTTTTTCTCCCAGATAACGGGCAATCAGAACTGTAATACCCATTGCAAACTGTACAACCACAAATGTAACCAGGTTTAAGACCTGACTGCCTGTAGAAACTGCGGAAAGTCCGGCAGTGGAACCAAATCTTCCCACAACCAGAAGGTCAACTGCACCATATGCTGCCTGCAGGATCAGTGCTCCGAGAATGGGCATCATAAAGGAAACCAGCTTTTTCAGAATATTCCCCTGTGTGAAATCAGATTTATCATTTGTCATAGTGCTTTCTCCTCTCACACATGATCTGGTAAAATTTCTCAATTGTCCGGATCATGCAATCTGCTTCCTCTTCGGATATCTCACTGAGATAGGGAACCAGTTCTCCAAAATAGTACTCATTATATTTCTGTGACAGTTTTCTTCCCTCTTCTGTAATGGATATATAGGTAACACGTCCGTCATCAGAGGAAGAAATTTTCCGAAGATATCCTTTTGTTTCCATTTCCTTTACAGTTCTGGTAACACCGGGACGTGGAAGATTCATTACATCGCTGATATCAGATATCTTTACCTGAATCCCCTGTTTTTCCAATGCATGAATGTTATCCAGATACTGAATGTAAGACGGGGTAACTCCCTGTGGCAGCGACGGAAGCAATTCCCGTATCCGCTTCGCCTGATAACATGCATCCAGCATTCGCTTGATTTTTTCAGTTGTCATATTGTACGCTCCTATATAATTATCTTTGTTAATTACCATTGATAATTATACGGAAATTCTGAAATTTGTCAACCATCAAAATTACTATTGAACCGTAACTGAGAAAGTTCTATAATGAGTTCCGACATCAGAAATCGGGAAAAATAAAATATTTCCGATGACGGAATTTTTTAATAATACAAGGTGGAAATTACAATGAATATTACCGTTTATCTTGGAGCTTTTGAGGGGAATGATCCAGCACTTGGAGATGCAGTCCGAGAACTTGGTACATGGATTGGAGAAAGCGGAAATTCTCTGATATATGGCGGATCAAAGTCCGGTCTTATGGGACAGATAGCAGAAAGTGTGCTGAATGCCGGAGGAAAAGTAACAGGCGTGGAACCACAATTTTTTATAGATTCTGAACTGCAATATGATGAAATCACAGAACTGATCGTTACGAAAGATATGGCTGAAAGAAAAGCAAAAATGATTGAACTTGGTGATGCATTTATTGCATTTCCAGGAGGCACCGGTACTCTGGAGGAAATCGCAGAAGTTATGTCCATGGTTTCCCTCAAACACCTGGATGCCCCCTGTATTCTGTATAATCTGAATGGATATTATGACAGCCTGAAGCAGCTTCTTGACCATATGATCAAAATGGGACTGTCCTCAGAAAAGCGTCAGCAGGGAATTTATTTTGCTGATGATCTGGAAAATATTAAAGCATTTCTGGCTACAGTAACTAAGTAAAATTCAGGTCGTAAACTTTTGTTAAAATATAATCAATACAGAGATCAATAAAAAAAGTACTTCGTCCGCAGGAAGTACTTTTTTTAATACCTTTATACCAAAAAGAAAATATTTTAGCAGCCTGATTCAGTTAATTATGAAAGTACCGCATCCACCAGTCTCTGCGTATACTCCTCCTTGGGTTCATTGATAATATCATCGGGAATTCCGCTTTCCACTACTTTTCCCTCATACAGTACCAGGACCCTGTCGCAGAACATCTGGACAAGGGCCAGATTATGACAGATAAAAATAAAAGACAGCCCCTTCTTTTCTTTCAGGTCTTCCAGAAGCTCCATGATCTGTTTCTGTATGGTTACATCCAGAGCACTGGTTGCCTCATCACAGATTAGAACTTTTGGTTCTACTGCCAGCGCTCTTGCGATCGCAGCCCGCTGACACTGTCCGCCACTTACCTCATGAGGATATCTTTTTGCATATTCCTTCTCAAGGCCGCACTGCTCGAGCAATTCTGCTACTCTTTTCTCCACATCAGCCTTTTTCATTCCACGGTTTCTAAGACTCTCACCGATTCCGTCACCCAGTGTCCTTCTGGGATCAAAAGAACCCACCGGATTCTGAAAAACCATCTGTATATCTCCATATACCTCTTTCAGCTGACTCTGTTTCAATCTTGTAATATCTTTTCCTTCAAATTTCAATGTGCCCTCTGTGATATCAGTCAGCCGGGTGAGCAGCTTTGCTATGGTACTTTTCCCACTGCCAGATTCTCCTACGATTCCCAGCGTTTCTCCTTTTTTTAGTGTAAAACTTACATCATTTACTGCTTTAAAAGGATTTTTTCCTCTCTGGGTAAATATTTTTGTTAAATGTTCTGCCTCTAAAAGTATGCTCATACTCTGACCTTCCTTTGCAGCTTTGGTACAGCCTCCAACAGTTTCCTGGTATACGGATCCTGGGGATGATCCAGTACACGGTCTGCTGTGCCATATTCTACTGTTTTTCCATTTTTCAAAACCAGCACAGTATCTGCCATTGCCCGGACTACCCCGATATCATGTGTCACGAGCACGATTGCAGTTCCAAACAACTCTCTTAACTTAAGCATTTCTCTTACAACCTGACGCTGTACAGACACATCCAGAGCACTGGTCGGCTCATCTGCAAATAAGATAGGCGGATTCATAAGCATGGCGATTGCTATACCTGCTCTCTGATTCATTCCGCCAGACAGTTCAAATGGATAACTGTCCCACACGCGCTGACTGTCCTTAAAGTTCAATTTGTCAAACAGATCCATTGCCCTGCTTTTGGCCTCACTTCTTGTTATCTTCGTATGTGCACGCATACTTTCATAAATCTGTTCTCCTATGGTGCGGATCGGGCACAGGGAAGCACCTGCATCCTGAAAGATCATGCCAATTCCTGCACCTCTGATCTTTCTTTTTTCTTTCTCTGGTATATCCAGGATATTCTGATCCATATATCGGATATCTCCTCTTGTCACAAGGCCATCCGGTCCCAGAAGTCCCATTGCAGCTTTGATCAGAGTGCTTTTCCCACTGCCGGATTCTCCCACAAGACCAAGTATCTCTCCATGTTCAAGGGAGAAGCTCACATCATGAACCACCGCTTTCCCGCCAAATGATATCTCTATGGAATCGTAGATCAGTATTTTTCTATCCATTTCTGTAAACCATCCTTGCTAATCCTTACCAAATCAGGGGCAAAATACCTTTTGCCCCTGAAATATCATCGTTCAAATATTCTTCATTTATTGTTACAATTTAGTTGATGTCCAGATCTGCTGTCAGTTCATAATAATCACATGGATGTGCAGTCAGTCCTGTTACATTAGACTGCATGATCATACTCATTCTCAGGTGAGAGCAGAATACATAGGCATTATCATCCAGGATTGTCTGCTGCATCTGAATTGCCAGATCTGAACGCTTATCTGCATCGAATTCTTGCTTCATCTGTTTTTCCAGATCTTCCAGTTTATCACTGTGATAATGTCCGTTATTGCTTGCAGATTCATCCAGTGTACAGGAAGTAAAGAAATACTCCGGATCTCCTGTAGGTGCAGTTACCATGGCACTTGCATATACATCCCATAATGTAGGGTCTTTACGAATAGTATTATTATCAGAGGTACAATTCACCTGAACATCCATACCAATTTCTTTTAAGGTTGCCTGTGCAGACTCTGCAAGAAGCGGAAGCTCCTGACGGCTGGGATAAGTAAGCCAGCGGATCTCCAGTTTCTGTCCGTCTTTTTCCCGGATACCGTCACCATCGGAATCCACCCATCCTGCTTCTTCCAAAACCTTTTTCGCCCCATCAGGATCATAGCTCTCTGTTGTCAGATTCTGTCCGCCAAAAGAGAACGTATCCGGGAAAACACCGACTGCAGGATATCCATATCCGTTCAGGAGCACAGACACAAAACTGTCCTTATCAATACCCATGGCAATTGCTTTACGCACTGCAGGGTCAGATGTTACAGGACTTTCAAAGTTCATCCACGCATAGAATGCACGGCTTGTAGCTGTGCTGGTAAATGTAAAATCATCATTTTCAAATAAGGGATAGCTTGCATATGCCATACCATAGGCAGCATTGATCTCCCCTGCCTGAAGAGCCATTGCCAGTGTATCACCGTCAGAGATTGTGCGGACAGTGATCTCATCCACATTTACATCTCCGTTCCAGTAGTTTTCATTCTTTACAAGATTAACATGATCATCTGTCACCAGTTCAGTTGCCACATAAGGACCTGTACCGATTACAATCCCATCATCACTGACACCTGCCTGCATATCAATAATGCATCCATAAGGATCACTGAGATAATTGATAAGTGCAGGCTTCGGTTCTGTAGTCTTTATGGTAACAGTATTTCCGTCAGCCTCAATAGTATCAATGCAGAGATCTCCTGCTGCACGCTCATGATTGGCAACCAGAGCCTCCAGGCTTTCCTTTACTGCCTCTCCGTCACAGGCACGTCCATTGGAGAACACAACTCCGTCATTCAGTGTAATCTTCCAGGTCAGCTCGTCAATATTTTCATACTCTTTTGCGATCCATGGCTCTATCTCCATGGTATCGGAATAACGGAAAAGAGTTTCCCCTACTCCATAACGGATACACGCCCATCCTGCATATGTATTTTGTGGATTAATATCTGCCTCTTCATTTTCCGCATTAAAGGTGGTATCACCAAATACAAATGTCTTTTTATCTGCTGCCAGTGTTGGCATAGCTGTCGCTCCTACAGCCAGCCCCAGGGCAATTGCCATTGCCAGAAATTTCTTTGCTCTCATTTTCTTTCCTCCTTATGTTTTCAATATTACTTATCATAAACGGCTGTTCTTCGGATCCAGATAGTCACGGACTGTATCACCTAACAGATTGAAAATTGCCACAGATATAAAAATTGCAATTCCAGGTGATAATACTACCCATGGATATGTCTGGATCATACTTCGTCCGCTGCTCATCATACTTCCCCACTCAGCCATGGGAATCTGTGCTCCCAGTCCAAGAAATGACAGGCCCGCAAGCTCCATCATCATAGTACCAATGTCAAGCATGGCTGTTACCAGAACAGGTCCCAGCATATTGGGAAGAATATGCCTGAGCATAATCTGACCTGAGCTGTCACCTGCAAGTATGGCAGCATGAATATAGGGTTCCTCTTTTAATGCCAGAGTCTGCCCTCTGGCAATACGTGAATATTTCGGCCAGCTTACTACTGCCAGTGCTATAACAGCATTCTGAATGCCTCCCCCAAGAATAGCCGCGATCGCCATGGCAAATACAAGCCCAGGGAAAGCAAGACATACATCTGAAATCCTCATCATAACAGCATCTGCAGCTCCGCCAAAATATCCGCAGCATACACCCACAGCTGTTCCCAGCACAGCGATCACAGCAACCAGGATAAAGGTAGAGAAAATACTGGCTCTTGCGCCACTTATCACTCTGGACAGCATATCCCTTCCATATGTATCTGTTCCCATAGGATGCTGAAGACTTGGAGGCTGAAGCGCACTTGCCAGATCCTGTGCATAAGGGTCATATGGACAGAGATGCTCTGAAAAAACTGCAAGTATTACAAGCCCTATTGCCAGAATAAGAAAAAAGACCAGCTTTTGTTTTATATGGTTTTTCTTAATCTTCTGTACACGCACTGTCACATTTTTATTCTGCTTTTCACTCATTGTTTCACACCTCCCAGACGGATTCTCGGATCCAGGAACCGGTATGACAGATCTGTAAGCAGATTTACTACAACATAGATGATCGCCATCCACATAACATATGCCTGAATAATAGGATAATCACGCATGGAGATGGCATCTACTGCCATCTTTCCAACTCCATCCCACATAAAGATGGATTCTACGATCGCAGTTCCTCCCAGCAGATTTCCCACTGACAGCATCAGCAAGGTAATGATGGTTACCAACGAAGCCTTCATAATACTTTTCCAAAGAGTGACAGAAAACTTTACTCCTCTTGCTTTCGCTCCTGCCACATAGTCTTTGCTTAATTCATCCAGCACAGTTGCACGGACCTGGCGGAGATACTTGGCTGACATGGCAATTGCCAGAGTGATCGCCGGCATTGCCACACTCTTTAAGCTTACATCTTTGGATATAACCGGAAAAATCCTCAACCTGATTGCAAGAAAATACATCAACAGCAATGATACAAAAAAATTAGGAAGACTGTTTCCTATAAAGCTGCATAAACGGATCAGATAATCCGTAATCGTATTCTGTTTCACTGCTGACAGAATCCCCAGAGGGATTGATATAATGATGGTCAGCAAAATAGAGGTCACTGTAAGAAGCAGGGTTGCCGGAAGCTTCGATATGAACGTGTCAAAAACCGGAATACCGGATACATAGCTGTTTCCCATATCTCCATGAATCAGTTTCCCAAGCCACACAAAATACTGGGTCAGAAATGGTTTGTCCAGTCCCAGTTGTTCTCTGGCTGCATTTAACTTATCTTCTGACAGGATCTGTCCTGTATTTTCCATTTTTTGTGTTACTACATCACTTCCCGCAATCCGCATCATGCCATAGGAGAGAAAAGTAATCGCAAACAAAATGGGAATCAACTGGAGCAGTCGTCTGAATGCATATTTTCTCATTTGATTATCTCCATTTTATAATTTTTGAAAATTGTACTCCTAATTTGCCATCATTCAGTTTAACAAAAGCAAAAATAGCCCACAACCCACCCTGGGGGTTATAAGCTATTCTTAATTTGAATATCTATCGTCATTTTTGGAATAGGTTTTTTAATATCAGCAATAATTTAAAACAACCATCCCATTTTGTTCTAAACTATGTTATACTACAAGAGCTGTCGAACCTCCAGCAGGAAGGAGGTGAGTTTCATGGAAGAAATTTTTACTTCATTTCTTGTCTCTGTCATAGCAGGCGTAGTTAGCTACTACATATGCAAATGGCTGGACAGCGGACATTAGACAGCAACAGTCTAAACGGAACAGCTCCCCGTAACGAGCAAGAAAGCCCTCAGAGCGGCAACTCTGAGGGCTTTCGTTTCGCTTCATGGAAATTTCACTTCATTTCTTAGCTACTATTAGTATATGCAAAATAAGTTAAAAAGTCAACTGCAATTTTTATTAATGCTTCGGCAGTCTGCTCTTTAAAAACTCCACAAGCTCTGCCACACTCTCATCCATTTCTTCTCCTTTGTGGAGTATAAAACCAAAAATCACTTTACTGTCTCCAAGATCCAGAGGGATTCCCGGTGTAGTTCCTTCTTTGTTTTCTGACAGGTAACTTCCGCTTATATTTGCCACCTTACTGTTCTTCAGCATTTTTTCCATAATATAATCACTGTTGGTCAGCACGGAAATGTCAATATCCTTCCATTGGAATGCATCTTCTTTTACAGCACCGATGTCAAAAAATTCATCCTGATAATTCTGTATAAAACGGATTCCCTCCAGGTCTTCCAGTTCTGCCCTCTCTTTGCCGGAATTGTAAAGCTCTGTCAGCCCTCCCGGATACAGCATTACATCTGTTTCATAGATAGGTTCGAAATGCATTTTGTTTTTTGACAATTCATACAGGAAATTTTCCTTCTGCTGACTGAGGATATATACAAAACCAATATCATCCATATAATCCCGTACTCTTTCCATTACGCTTTGTACGCCTGCTGTTGTTACCTGGAAATGGTACTTTTTTTCATAGGTTTCATTATAAAAGTCTACAAACTGATTGGCAAACCAGGAACTGGGATTTAAAGATATCCGAATCCATTTTGTCATTCCTCTGGAAGCCATATTTTCCAGAACATTTACTTCATTTATAATTTTCGACGCATATTCATAAATCTTATGCCCCTGTACTGTCAGTCTGATTCCTCTTGGCAGCCGTTCAAAAAGCTGCATTCCCAGTGTATCTTCCAGTCCCTTGATCACCTTGCTGACGCTGGGCTGTGTAGAATACAGATTTTTCGCAGCATCACTGAATGAACCAGTCTGCGCACATACTACGAAATACTGTAATTGTTTTAAATCCATAAAGATTTTATCTCTCTTTCTTCAGTTCCTTTTTATTTTCATACATTGCTTCATCAGCCTCATGAAGCAGTTTTTCCAGATTCTTTTCTTTTTCAGAAGTCCATGCATAGCCAATCGCAGCAGAACTGTCATTAACCCTTTTTTCTATTTTGAGTTTTATCTCTGTACATTCTGTGATCTGCCATAATACGGATATCTCCAATCTCAGAGCTGTGCTCAGGATAAATAGCATAGCCACAACTTGTATCCACATACAGCATATGTCCTTCTATCACAAAGGGCGCATCAATTGCATTCTTTATTCTTCTGACCATCATTTCACAGAATTCATCATTTATATTGCCCTCCTCAATGATCAGTGAAAACTCATCTCCTCCGATCCGGAAAGCATAATCTGTATTTCGTATACATTTACGCAGTCTCTGGGAAACCGCCTTCAGTAATTTGTCTCCCATATCATGTCCATACGTATCATTAACCGGTTTAAACCTGTCCAGATCCAGATAGAACATGGCAAATTTTTTATGCAGCTTTCCATTTCTTTTTAATCTTTCGGAAAGATAACGCTCATTATAAAGTCCGGTCAGTGCATCCGTATTTGCCAGCTTCTCAAGTTCATGCTTCTGCCCGATATCCTGAGCGATCAACATTACTTTGGACAGTATACTGCCTTTCCATTCCACAGGTATCACTGACATTACTTTATAAGAAGATCTGTCAAGAGTACAATATTCAAAGGTATACAGATCATCCTCAGACATAATAACTTTTCTCAGATGTTCCGGTGAAAGCAGATTATCCATCTGTGTATTTATCTTTTCCGTAAGTACCACATACTCTCCGGACATACTCTGAAGCAATTCCCTGTAATCACCTGTAGGATTATAATAAGACTCATTGTTCATCTCATAATATTCATATATCCCGCTGTCCAGATCACAAACTGCAAAACGCTCTACAAGCCTGGTTACTCCCTGAATAAGCTGATCCATGGCGATGTTTTGCTTTAACATCGCTCTGCGTTCTTTTTCCGCATTTTTCGAATCCGTCACATCACGAAGAAAAATCATGGCGTGTCTGACCTCTCCGTTCTCATCTGTATCTCCCTCCATCACTACATTCCGGATAATACGCTGCTCTCCGTCAAACACTGCTTTGCATTCCTGACTGAGTTCCCCAGTAATTTTTCTGAGTTCCTTCATAATATATTCCCTGTTATAAATCTGCGCAACCGCTTCTTTACTCTCAGGACAGACATAATTATCAAGAAACATCTGTATCAGTTCATCCCATGTCCGGCTTTTGCTGAAAATTTCCTGAAGCGAACCCTTTACTTTCATAGATTCAAATGTATTTTCCTGAAGATCCACATAATATTCACACAGATTCATATCTGTAAAAGCCCGGTGAAAAGCAGCCTCCCTTGCTTCCTGATTCCGGGCAAAGTGATCAGATCTGGCAGATAATACCCAGATTAACCGTCCTTTATTATCCCTGGCATCTGCCTTCATAATCCTTACCGGTATTGATAAACCTTTACTGTCTGTCAGATACAAGATGCGAGAACCCTGTAAATCGCGAAGTCTTTCCGGTGAAAATATATGCTTTTGCTCATTACAGACCACACTGAGCATAGAACCATCTGATGCTTTCATAAATTCATCAAGATCATCCCACCCCAAAAGCTGCAGAAAATAGTTACTTACACTCCAGATTGTCAGCTTCTCATCATAATAACCGGCGACTGTTCCCACCGGATCATTCTGTTTCAGTACATATTCAATAGCTTCCTGAACTGAAGGATTAATATCCGTATCTTCATTTGCGACATATATTTCAATCTTATTCATTTTGTTAAGCATACACCTATGCTCTGACATGATATTCTCAACCTTTCTGTGAATTATATCCTCACATGACTGAAGTCACGTGCTTCCAAACGCTTTAGGCGTCAGACTAAATATCGGCGGATACGCCTGTAACTTAGGTTTGCG
>OLOY01000338.1_pt1 | contig 40231 bp, 32 predicted proteins | sample 1672771 | NCBI WGS metagenome assembly OLOY01 (sample SAMEA3136722, study PRJEB25190) | human gut metagenome
ATTTCAGTGGTAAAAAGATTGTGCTTTTTGCAACATCCGGAGGAAGTGGATTTGGAAACACTGTGAAAGAATTGCAGTCATCTGCACTAGACGCAGTTATTACAGAAGGCAGACTGTTAAATCGTGGAACAAAACAGGAAATCAGTGAATGGGTAAACTCTTTATAAATAACAGCGATATGGAGGTATACAGAATATGGGAAAAATAGTACAGACAGCAGGAAGAAATACACTTGGTGAATTCGCACCGGAATTTGCACATTTTAACGATGATGTACTTTTCGGCGAAAACTGGAATAACCAGGACATCGACGTAAAAACAAGAAGCATTATCACAGTGGTTGCTCTGATGGCTTCCGGAATTACGGATTCTTCTTTAAAATATCATCTTCAAAATGCAAAAAATCATGGTGTGACACAAAAAGAGATTGCTGCAGTGATCACACATGCCGCATTCTATGCAGGTTGGCCAAAAGCATGGGCTGTTTTCAATCTTGCAAAGGAAGTGTGGGAAACAGGCGAAGGAGATTTGCCATACGAAGAGGAAGCGATGCGGGCGCATGCAAAAAAGATGGTATTTCCAATTGGTGCACCAAACGATGGCTTTGCACAGTATTTTTCGGGTAGAAGTTTTCTTGCACCGATTTCTACTTCTCAGGTTGGAATTTTCAATGTGACATTCGAACCAGGATGCAGAAATAACTGGCATATCCATCATGCAAAAAGTGGGGGAGGACAGATCCTGGTATGTGTTGCCGGAAGAGGATATTATCAGGAAGAAGGGAAAGATGCTGTAGAAATGAAGCCAGGCGACTGCATCAATATTCCGGCAGAAGTGAAACACTGGCATGGCGCCGCACCGAATGAATGGTTTTCACATCTGGCAATAGAAGTTCCGGGCGAAAATAGTTCCAATGAATGGCTTGAACCGGTAAGTGATGAAGAATATAGAAAACTAAAATAGGAAGGTTGAAAAAACTATATTTATAAGACAATTTGAAAGTTGTAAAGTGGTGTAAAGATTAATGATCTTTGTATTGGCACCGAAAATATATTTATTTCTCCGCGGCTTTTCTTCCAGGATGGGAGAGTGCCGCGGAGAATTTTTTGCAAAGAAAGAATTGCTATAGCTTTTGTAATTCCGGGAAAACCTTTATCTAAGAAAAAAATACAATATTAACATGAATATCATGAATATAATATTGGAGGCTGTGAATATTCCCAAATACTTCCCTCTCAGATTCCTGTTTTCTTTTGCAATATATTTGAAACTTATCAGGCTTGCCATGGATGCAATCAGAGTGCCGAGACCTCCAATATTGGTTCCGACAATTAAAGCCCGGTAATTATCTGTAAAGCCGGATAAAAGAAGCGCAGCGGGAACATTGCTCATAATCTGACTGGCAAGAACAGCAGTAAGTGTTTCCCTTCCTGCCATGATTCTTTCCAGAAAACTGCTGAATTGCGGAATCCTTCCAAGGTTGCCGATAAAAATAAATAATGCGATAAAGGTGGCAAGCAGGGAGTAATCCACCCTGCTTATATTTTCCCTGTTTCTTAGCAGCATATATATAAGAACCAATACAAGAGGAATCTGGTATGGAATGATACGTGCAACAGTGAGCAGGCAGATTGTAAATAAGATCAGGTAAGCGGCCAGGTATTCCATGTTAAGTTCTTTTCTGTCAGAGAATCCCAAAAGAGTTTTATCTTTTTCGGAACCGCATACGTGAGGTGCTTTGGCAGCGGCTACCTGTATCCATATCAGAAGAAGGATAAGTGCTGTGGCGGAATAGGAAAGCATCAGGGTTATTAATTCTGCCGCGGACATCCCTGCTCTGGCATATAGATAAAGGTTCTGCGGATTTCCGATTGGTGTGAGCATGCTTCCGAGATTAGCAGCGATTGTCTGCATGGCTACTATTTTAAGAAGCCAGTAATTGCCCAGTTCCTTTGGCAGTTTATGCACAATGATCAGTGCAAGAGGAACAAAAGTAATCAATGCCACATCATTGGTGATCACCATTGACAGGAAGAAACATAAGAGTACCAACAGCCTGATCACACCCACAGTTCCCGATGTTCCCATCAGCAATTTTTTGGCAAGTATATCAAAAACACCAACAGCCTTCAAACCAGCTACAATTGCCATCAAACAGAAGAGGAGTCCGAGAGTCCTGAAATCGATATAAGTAAAATAAGCCTTACCCGGTCTGACCCAGAACATAGAAAGAAGCGCCAGGATCACTGCAATTGACAAAACGGTTTCTTTCCTGAAAAAAACATATAATTTTTGTAACATAATATTTCCTTTCCGGTCTGATACGACCGCGTATAAGTATATCACAGAAACATCCAGAAAAGAAGAATATCATTTTGTATTGTGGATTGTGTTTGCGATTACCGCCTCATTCCTGTATAATAAAAATGTTATCAATGGGGCATTCTGATATAGCGGTAACACTTAATGTTTATACGCACATCGGATTGGATGATGCAACGGAAGAATTGAGGAAGCTGGAAGAGATGGAAAATGCCCGTAGTGAATTGGAAAAGGGGCAGGAGAAACCAGTAAGTCAGAAAATGTTTAAAGCAATTTAGAAAATATCAAATGCAGCCTAAGTCAGATATGGCTTGGGCGTGTTTGTGGTTATTGGAGGGATATAAATGACATCGAAACAAATAGTAGATGCTGTAACTAGTTATGTTCGTGATGAAAATGCGAAGTACGCAATTTTAATTGATGGGGCATGGGGAAGTGGAAAAACTTATCTATATGAAAATTATCTGGTGGATGCAATAGATTCAATTGAAATAGGTAAGAATGAACGAAAGCATAATGTGTACATTTCTCTTTATGGAATTGCTAACATTGATTCACTTGCTAAGCAGTTAATCACGAATTATTTGATATGCGTCAAAGGAAATGGAAATAAGTTAGTCAAAAAAGGTTTGAAACCACTTGCAGGTATTATTGGTGTAGCTAGTAGTGCATTTTCATTTTCAATAGGTCCGGTATCAACAGACTTATCTAATGTGTTTGAAAAAATTGAGGGAAGTATAGATGTCAAAGAAATGGTCATATGCTTTGATGATTTAGAAAGATGTACAATACCAATTAACGAGTTTTTTGGATTCGTTAACAATTTGATTGAACATTGTAATTGCAAAGTGCTCATTTTAGCGGATGAAAAAAATATAGGCAAAATATATGCAAATACAAATATAGAAGAAAAGTATCTTACAGTGCTTTCTGGCAATCGTAAAGTGGTTGAGTATATAGGAGATGGGAAAAATAATAGAACGCAAAAAACAGGTCTGGGGAAAGCCTCAAATGGAGAGATTACAGTAGAAGAAGTAAAAAAACTAAATGAGATATTATATTCAGAAAATTTTATATATAAAGATATCAAAGAAAAAGTAATTGGTAAAACTATGCTGTATTATCCAGCATTAAAAGAAGTTATTGAAGAAGTGATAAGTGGAAATGAAAAGAGCAAAGGTATAATTCAAGAAGGTCAATATAAAGATTATTTACTAAAACACATAAATGGTATTGTAAGTGCATTTACAGAAACAGAGAATCGAAATTTGCGAATTGTAAGATCGTGGATCTTTTCTTTTAGAAAAATATATGACGCAACAACGAAATATTATTCTGATAGTAAATATTATGAAGATATTTTGAACGATTTCCTGCGTTATAGTATTTGGGTAGCAGGAGCATTAAAGAAGAATAAAAAGATAACACATAGTGCTAATTATGGCAGTCAGGATATGGTTTATTTTGAAGGCCATGAGTATACCCATATTTTTAGATACAGTTTTATTGATGCTTGGATTAACCGTGATTCTTGGAGTGATAAAGATTTGTCACAAGCATGCAAGTCAATTATTAAGCGTAGAGAACGAGAAGATGTTGACAATCCACCTAAAGTACATTCGACAGGTAAGGCCTTAGCTGAATTAAGAGATTGGTATCTTATGGAGGATGCACAAGTTATGGAGATATTGGATCATTTAGAAAAAGAAATAGAAGAAAACAAATATGCATATTATGACTATTCTAATATTCTTTCTACTTTATTGTATCTTCAAGAAAGAGGGCTCTTTAATGGAAATATACATCACATCAAAGAGGTTATGATTAATTTGATAAAAAGGGATAATGATATTCAAGAAGAAAATGAATTCCCTAAAGATTTTTCATCTGAAGAAATTAGAAATAAATATAACGAAATATATAAGCCAATTTCAGAGGAACGAAAAGAACGAAATCGCATACTTAATAAGGAAGATCAAGAAGAGGAAAATATATACAGTAATGCAAATGCATTTTATGATCATTGCTGCAAAATGGAAAACTACTATTGTAGCCATAGATCATTTGTTGAATATTTAGATTTTGAAAAGTTATATCTACTAATCAATGAAAGTGACAATGAAGGATTGTATACTCTTCGTCGTGCTTTTAAAGCAATATATTATATGGGAAATCTTAAGGATTTTTATATTGCAGATATTGAGGGGTTGAAGAAAATTAGAAATGATCTAATGGATGAAGCGGTCATAAAACATGGTGGTATTACAAGGAATATTGCGATTGATAGTTTTGCTGATATGATTAAGCAGGATTTAATCCTCTTAGGTGTGGATGAAGAACAATTTTAAGCATTAAAAAAAGAAATAGTTTTGATTTGAAATAATTTGGAGGTGTTACTTATAGATACGAAGGAAATTTCAGAAAAACCTGAAGGTTGGCCTAAGAATCGCAGAGAATGGAAACTAGATGTATTATGTGAAAGAATGGAAGAATTTAAGAATAATCCAACACATAAAAATAGAGAGATTTTAATAGCGTTAGCCAGTGAACATGATATGAATGAAACTTCTGGATATGGACTGGTTCGTATAACAGAATATGAAGTAGGACTAATTAATTATTTATATTTAGTTAGTACAGCATATCAGATTAATTCAGTTAAAGTGTATTTATATGATCTAATTTCTGAGGCGACATATATTCATAAGTGGATGGTTAATATGAATCCCGTTTTAGGAAAGGATGGAAATGAGGATCAATTTGTAGAAGCATATAATGGATTGGATTTGCCACTTAAACTTTATTATTTGGCATATCAAAAATTTATAGTAGAAAAAAATGACGATTTTGCTACACAGTTAATAACTGTCATTCGTGAAGTGTTGATAGTCGATGAAGATGATGAGTTTATAGATTCAATTACGCACGCATTTGTTTCTATGATGAATGATCTTAGCTATATGAGAGGAAGTAAAAAGCAATCAATCTGGAAGTTTTCAAGAGAAGAATTGTCTCTGTTATTTGAACTAGAAGCGGAATTGCTTAAGAGAAATAATGAATCATCTATTGAGCGCCCGACAAAAGGTGTGTTAATGACACAAATAAGTAATTTTATTTTGAAGTCTAGAAATGGGTATAATGAAGATTATATTTGTAAATATCTTCCAATTGAAGTTGCAAGAGAAAGTGTAAAAAATCACCAGATTTGGATGAGGAAAACTACGTTATTAAATGACGAACGTGAACAAAGGGTTATACCAGAATTGTTTGATGATAAATCTTGGATTACATATAAATGGGTTGATGATATTGATTTCACGGCTACAAGAATATATTACGTTTCATCATTTAGTAAAAGTGTTAATAATTCAGACATGCAGGATGGATATGGACAGTGCCTATATGGTTATAAGAATGATAGAATATCTGAACTAATAGCGCCTATTGGAATATGGCATTTGAAGAAAAAGGAAGGCATAGAAAATGATATGCCGGATAAAATGGAACGCCCATTTATATCACAAACATTAGCATTTGATGTTATATATGATGTTGAGGAAGCCAAACGGGAATTAACGTATTTGTTTGGAATTATTGACATGTTTAATATGAGCAATGCAGATAAAAAGAACTTCTTAGAACAGATAATGCAATATTGGATTTTGTCAGTAAAGGATGCTAAATGGTCTGGAGAACGAGAAAGAAGATATGTGATTTTTATGTATGATAATTATGATTATAGAGAAACAGAAATTGATAATACATTTCTAAAAGTGAAAACATCAATTTTTCTTACTCCTGATTTTATCATAGGAAAAAATCCTAGTAGATATGAGATCCTTTATCAACTAAATGCAAAAAGACATGCACTATATTCAAGAGAATACATGTTATGCAAGAATTGTTTGCTTCAAGATTATGATCAGGCTAGAAAAATGCCTGAGAAATGTCCGGTTTGTGGTTCGAAAAACGTAGAACTAATAATCGAAGATGAGTAGTAATTAGGGAGCTTTTCTACTACGTTTTTACTACGATTGACGTCTGTGTATTGCATAGTTTTGCTACAATTTGCATTTTTACATACATTTTCATTGAAGGATGTTAATGTCCTAGAGACCTTGCAAAACCTAGCAAAACTACGCGGTATTTATCAAATTATGAAGGAGAAATTTACATGATTAAAGTCTTGTTCATCTGCCACGGCAATATCTGCCGATCAACTTTAAGTGAGAGTGTCTTTACCTACAAGGTAAAGTCCATGGGCTTAGCAGATCAATTTATAATTGATAGTTTTGCAACAAGTCGTGAGGAGATTGGGAATCCTCCGCACAGGGGAACAGTAAACAAATTAAGGGAGGTAGGAATCCCTTTAGTGCCTCATAGAGCTAAGCAGATTACTTTAGCTGATTATGATAAAGCGGATTATATTATTGGCATGGATACCGCCAATATACGAAACCTCAACAGGATGTTAAAGGGAGATCCAGAGGGGAAGATTTATAAGCTTCTGTCATTTGCCGGGTCAGGAAGAGATATAGCGGATCCATGGTATACCGGTGATTTTGATAAGACGTATGATGATGTACTGGAAGGCTGTGAGGGCTTTTTGGAATATTTGTATGAAAAAGGAGAAATCCATAGATAAGAGGGAATAATACCTTGCAAGGACAGCTGTTTCGGTAAGGTTTTGTCGATGAGTTTTACTTTACAAATGACAGAGAGTATTTTATACTTGGTCTACAGCAACTCTTAAGGGAGCTATCTGCTCCCTTCTTTTTTACCCTGAACATAATTGTCGGGGAATTTCAATCAGGGCGTCCTGCCCGAATATGTTTCCAATTTTTATTCAGTTAAAAAAATAATAGAAAGGAAAAATTATATGCAGAAGGATTATGAAATCTTTATTGAGGATCTCCAGGAAAAAATTTATCAGAAGGGAGAAATCCCGCGGGAGAATATGAAGTTTGAAAGGGAGGGCGGCAAATATGCTATTGGCGGTGACAGGCTTTTAGTAAAATTTGCAGAACATGAGGATGCCTGGGAGATGTGCGGAGTGTATACTCAGGAGCTTTTTCGAGCGTTTCAGGAAGGCAGAACCATAGAGGACATTGTGGAAGAAATTGTCAGAGATATATCAGGAATCAGAAAAGCTGATATTTATGAAAAGACTAGGGATATTTTGGATTATGAGAAAACGAAAAAGAGACTTTTTATTAGATTATTAAATGCAGAAAAATATGAAGATGAATTAAAAGACGCAGTTTACAGAACTCTGGGAGATGTGGCACTGGTACTCTATATGAAAGTTTCTGAGCAGGATGACTGCATTACCAGTACTAAAATTCGCCAGAGTATAGTGAAAAAATGGAATAGAGACTGCGATACAGTAATAAAAGAAGCACTGGTGAATACTTACCTTATGAGTCCTCCCAGAATTTACAGGTGGGAACAGATGATTTTTGATCCGGAATATGAAGGAGAGAACTTTATGGATCTGACGGGGATTCATGAATTAAAAAAGGATGCCATGGGAAACTGTTTAAGTACTTCAAAAAAGACAAATGGTGCAGTGGCTGTATTTTTGCCGGGAGTGGCAGAAAGATTGGCGGCACTTCTGGAGTCGGACTTCTATATGGTATTTACCAGTATTCACGAAGTGATGATCCATAATGACAGGAATGTAGAACCAGAGGATCTGAAAGAGGTATTGCAGGAAACCATAAAATCTGCAACTCCTAAAGAAGACTACCTTACTTCCAGAATCTATCATTACAGCAGGGCAACACATAAGTTTACCTGTGTGTCAGAAGACTAAAAAGAAAAGCCGTTTCGGCCAGAGACTTCGAAGTTTCTGACCGAAACGGCATAATGATTAAGATTATCATCCTAATAAAGCAGAATCATTACTGAATTCTTTTCCACTTGCTTGTTCGAACTGATCCAGGAGATCTTTCACTGTCAGTTTTTTCTTTTCTTCACCCTGAATATCCAGGATAATTTTTCCTTCCATCATCATGATCAGGCGGTTGCCATGAGCAATTGCATCTTTCATGTTATGGGTGATCATCAGGGTTGTGAGATGATCGCGGTTAACAATCATATCTGTGATTTCCAGAACCTTAGAAGCTGTCTTGGGATCAAGCGCTGCAGTATGCTCGTCCAGAAGAAGAAGCTTTGGTTGCTGGAGGGTTGCCATTAACAAAGTTAATGCCTGACGCTGTCCACCGGAGAGAAGTCCTACCTTGGAAGTTAATCTGTCTTCCAGGCCAAGTCCTAGGATTTTAAGCAATTCCTTATATTCTGTACGTTCGGCTTTGGTGATACCGGGACGGAGCAGGCGAGATTTGCCGCGACGCTTGGCAAGGGCCAGATTTTCTTCAATGCCCATGGTCGCTGCTGTTCCGGTCATAGGATCCTGGAATACACGGCCAAGATATGTCGCACGTTTGTGCTCAGAAAGCTTTGTGACATCAATATTATCGATCAGGATCTGGCCTTCGTCTACCAGCCAAGTGCCGGCTACTGCATTCAGCATAGTAGATTTACCTGCACCATTTCCACCGATGACTGTTACAAAGTCTCCTTCGTTTAGTTTCAGATTCAGCCCGTTTAAAGCCCGTTTTTCATTAATGGTTCCGGGGTTAAAGGTTTTATAGATATTTTTCAGTTCAAGCATTTTTATTTACCTCCCCTTTTGACTGGTTTGTTGAAATATTTGCCCTTCCAGTATGGGAATGCAAGGAAGAGGGCAACTACGATAGCGGAGAGCATCTTCAGAAGATCTGTATCAATGCCCATCCAGATTACGGCCTGAAGAACCAGGTAATAGAGAATGGAACCAAGGATTACAGCTACCATGCGCAGGGCAAAGTTGTGGAAAATACGTCCGAAAATTGCCTCACCGATGATAACAGCAGCAAGACCGATAACGATGGAACCACGTCCCATATTTACATCGGCAAATCCCTGATACTGTGCAAGCAGCGCACTGGAAAGTCCTACAAGACCATTGGAGATCATAAGACCGAGAACTTTGCACAGATCTGTATTTATGCCCTGTGCCCGGGACATGTTGGGGTTACATCCCGTAGCGCGCAGGGAGCAGCCGAGTTCTGTACCAAAGAACCAGTAGAGAACAGCAATAAGAACAATACATATCACTGCTACAATAAAGATAGCGTTTTTGGTCAGATCGGAGTTTTTAATATGGCGCAGGGAAACCAGAAGATTATATTTATCTACGTTAATTGCTTGGTTAGCTTTTCCCATGATTTTTAGGTTGATGGAATACAGGGATAACTGAGTCAGGATTCCGGCCAGGATTGCGGGTATTCCCATGAAAGTGTGAAAAATGCCGGTTACAAGTCCTGCGAGCATTCCGGCAATTGTTGCTGCCAGCATTGCAGTCCAGACATTGTGTCCTGACAGCATCATCATGATACAGACAGCGCCTCCGGTACACATAGTACCGTCTACTGTAAGATCGGCAATATCAAGAATACGGAATGTCAGATAAACTCCGATTGCCATGATTCCCCAGATCAGACCCTGAGCAACAGCACCGGGGAGCGCTGCGATTAATGTCATTATTTGCATTATACTTATTCCTCCTGTTGAACGCGAAAAGCGAGAGAGGCACGCAGCCTTTCTCGCTGATCAATTTTTAATTAATTTGTGAGTTGCTTCTTTATTCTGCTGCTTCTGTATCAGCAGTGTCGTCAGAAGTTTCCTCAGAAGTGCTATCGTCAGATGCTTCGCCGATTGCTACATAATCGTCCGGGACTTCAACTCCAAGCTCTTCACAGATATCTTTGTTATATTCCTTGGTGAAGTTTGGTGCATATTCAATTGGCATCTGAGAGATATCTTCTCCGTCTTTCAGGATTTTTACAGCCATTTTACCGGTTGTAACACCAAGGTCATAATAGTTAATAGAAAGGGTAGCAACACCGCATCCGGCACAAATTCCTTCTTCTCCTGTGATTACAGGAACTTTTGCAGGAAGACAGATATTGTTAATGATTTCTGTGTTGGAAGCAACGGTATTATCTGTAGGAACGTAAATAACATCGCTGTCATTAGCTGCTGTTGTTGTAACAGAAGACAGGTCATTTGAATCGGAGAAAGCATAGTATTCACATGTATATCCAAGTTTCTCCAATGCAGCTTTTACAGTATCAACCTGATACTGGGAATTTGCTTCTGCTGAACAATAGAGAAGCCCCACTTTCTTTGCATCAGGGAAAAGCTCCTGGAGCATGGCTGCCTGCTCATCCAGCGGAGCAAGATCAGAAGTACCGGAAATATTTCCGCCTACTGTACCGTCAAAGTCCTTTAAATCCAAAGCAACACCATATTCTGTAACTGCTGTACCAAGAATAGGGATATCACTGGTTCCTGCAGCTGCTGCCTGAAGAGATGCAGTAGCGTTTGCGAGAATTAGATCCTCGTTATTGGATACAAAGCTGTTAATGATAGTAGAACAGGTATTGGAATCACCCTGAGCATTCTGCTCATCAAAGGTAACTGCATCTTCACCCAGTTCTTTTACAATTTCATCCTTAAATCCCTGAGTTGCTGCATCCAGTGCTTCATGCTGTACAAGCTGACAGATACCGATTGTATATTTGTCCCCATCTGCAGCACTGGCTGTAACTGCGCAGGTTCCTATTGCCATAACAGCAGCAAGCGTAATTGTTAATGCTTTTCTTTTCATATATTATAACCTCCTAAATAATAATCACTTTAAAGTAGTTGATTTTTGAAGTATAACGCTTTAAAGCAAAAAAGTCAAGATGATTTATAAATAATTTCACAGGAGGGATTTTGTGTCATATATTAAAGTGAAAAGTTATTTATGATAAAAGTCAGAAAGGTTATTGGCTATGGCATATTCAATCATGCTGGATGCTGGCCATGGAGGCCAGGATCCGGGAGCGGTATATAAAGGAAGACAGGAAAAGGATGACAATCTGAAACTTGCACTTGCTGTAGGAAAAATTCTGGAAAGTAATGGAATTAATGTGTTATATACTAGAACCACAGATGTTTATCAGACTCCTTTTGAAAAGGCCCAGCTGGCAAATCAGGCGAAGGTGGATTATTTTATTTCATTTCATCGTAACAGCAGTTCAGGTGAGGATAAGTACACAGGTGTGGAGGTCCTGGTTTATGATAAAAGTGGAATCAAATATCAGATGGCAGAAAACATTCTGGGGGCTCTGGGGGAAATTGGTTTCAGGGAAATCGGAGTAAAAGAGCGACCGGGACTTGTTGTGCTTAGAAAAACCAGGATGCCGGCTCTTCTTATTGAAACAGGATTTATCAATTCTGAAAAAGATAATCAGTTGTTTGATAATAAGTTTGCCGAAATCGCACAAAGTATTGCAGATGCAATTTTGGGAACCTTAGATAAAGAAATAATAGAAGAACCTTTATATTATCGGGTACAGACTGGTGCCTTCCGGAATAGAAAAAATGCAGACCGTATGTTATATCAATTGCTGGATAAGGGATATCCGTCATTCCTGCTTCATGAAAACGGGCTATTTAAGGTGCAGACCGGTGCTTATCGTCAGTTGGGAAATGCAGTCCGTATGGAACAGAGATTGCGGGAAGACGGGTATCATACAGTGATTGTGACGAGATAAAGTAAGTGTGCGGAAACATAAAAAGCTAAAGACAAGACTTTGATAATATGATAGAATCTATACTAGTACATCATTTCGTAAATAACTATACCAATCGCGTAGGATGCGGATTCGAGTGTGCAGGTATAAAAACGTAGGCGTAGCGGGCTACGCTGAGGCTTTTATACCTGTGCAATCGGATTCGCAGACAAGAGAGTGGTATAGTTATTTCGAAAACGATGTACTAGGTTAGAAAGACAAAAATATCTTTTTATCCTGGTATAGACAAATGAAACTATGAAAGAAGAATAGAATAATTATGATAAAAGATACATACCCACAATTTCTGGCTGATGTGGAAGAATTTATTTTTGTTGAAAATATACCACAGAAAGCAGATATTATTTTTGTACCTGGAAACGGGTATCCTCAGATGGCAGAAAGGGCAGCACAGCTTTATAAACAGGGACTGGCAGATTTTGTTTTGCCCAGTGGCCGATATAGTGTGGTAAATCAGAAATTTTCAGGTGTTATGGCAAAACAGGATGTTTATAATGAAAATTATGAAACGGAGTGGGAGTTTCTTCAACAGGTTCTGATTAAAAATGGTGTGCCGTCAGAATGTATTTTGAAAGAAGATATGGCTACCTTTACTTATGAAAATGCTATTTTTTCCAGACAGGTTACAGATAAGGCGGGACTTAAGATAAAAAAAGCAATTTTGTGCTGTAAATCTTATCATAGCAGAAGGTCACTGATGTATTATCAGCTGTTATTTCCGGATACTGAATTCTTTGTAGTACCTGTGGACGCAGATGGGATTACAAGGGAAAACTGGAGAAAAACAGAGGAAGGGATAGAAGCTGTTACAGGAGAAATAAACAGAATTATGAAACAGTTTTCATTGATGCTTGCATAAAAAGGGCTCTGGCAAATGCCAGAGCCTAAAATATTCAGAAAAATAGGTATTTAGTCTTGTTCACTGTTAGCATTCTCTGACTTTTCGGGAAGCCAGATATGAACAAGTTCAATTCTGTTTTTGTCAAGAAGATCAACAACCAGACGGGTTCCGTTTTCCAGAGTGACGGATTGACCCTCAGAGGGGAGACTGTCCAGCTGTTCAATGATATATCCACCGATGGAATCATAATCTTCGGATTCCAACTGTGTTCCCAAAGCCTCATTAATATCATCAAGCTTTGCGGAGCCCTGAACTACATATTCTCTGCCAGGCTGAATTTCTTTGATATCTTCAACCTCATCTTCATCGTATTCATCACGGATTTCGCCTACGATTTCTTCCAGAAGGTCTTCCAGTGTGACCAGACCGGTAGTGGCACCGTATTCATCCAGGACAATAGCAAGATTTACGGATGCTTTCCGCATTTCGATCATAAGATCGGCAGTTGCCTTATATTCGTAAGTAAAATAAGGTTCGCGGAGAATCTTTCGTATGGAAAATGTCTGATCCTTTGGATAGACAAGGAGGTCTTTCATGTTAATGATTCCGATTACATTATCTGTATTATCTTCATAAACAGGAAAGCGAGTATGCATGACTTCCCGGAATATTTCCATAAGTTCTTCATAAGTAGAGTCTACATTGACAAAAGTCATATCTATACGTGGAATCATTACATCTCTGGCTGCAGAATCTCCAAAATCAAAAACATTATAAATCATCTTCTTTTCTTCATTTTCGATCACACCTTCCTCCTGACCTACGTTGACAAGGGTACGGAGTTCATGCTCGGTCATTACATTTACCCGTGTATTGGGATCAATGTGAAGAAGAGCCAACACACCGGAGGTTATTTTTGTAATAATAAATGCGGCTGGTGTGAGAAGGACAATCAGGAAATATATAATCCGTGAGTAGGAGAGTGCCAGCTTCTCTGCATGAATTGTGGCCAGATTCTTTGGGGTGATCTCTCCGAAGATCAGAATTAGCAGTGTCAGGATTCCGGTAGCAATACCTACATATGCATTTCCGAAAAGCTGAATAGTGAGTGTGGTCATCAAGGCAGAAACGGACATATTTACAATATTGTTGCCGATAAGGATTGTGCTGAGCATTTTGGGAGAATTGGAAATGATTTTCTCCAGGATTATAGCTCGTTTATCTCCTTGAGAGGCAAGAGATTGTACCCTTATTTTATTGACAGTAGTCATGGCGGTTTCTGCAGAAGAAAAGAATGCAGAAAGTAAAATAAGGATAATAACTGCAGTTAATTGGAAAATAGTACTTGAATCCAAAGTGGTGTCACTCCTTCTTATATTAAACATTATGTGTTTGACAGAAAATATACCGTATTTTTTATGGAAAATCAAGAATAAAAATAGAAAAGGGGGTGTTTAAAAAGATGGATTTGTGCTATAATGCATTCGACAAAAAGTGAAAAAAATAATGTTACAGATTCTTTACAAAAGAATAAAGATTTGATAATATAAAAACGTACGATATCATCGTGTTATATAAAATTGATAAATACAAATAGATTTGTTTAAGAATACAGAGGTGCAGAATGTCTAATAGAAATAAAAAAATGAAAAAAAATTACATGTTAACCGGAAAAAAAGCAGGATTTCTTGCTGTGGCAGCTATGTCTGCAGTATTAGTGGGAGGACAGGTTTCAGCAGGTGCGGCTTCAGCCGGTGCTGCACAGGAGACTTCTGTTTCCAGTATGATTCCAGATAATATTACCATAGACAAACCGGTTCAGCTGGCAGATATCAGTCTTCCGGGAAATGAATATGGTTCTCTGGAGTGGCTGGATGGAAGCTATGTTCCCTCCAATCGTGTAGAATCCTGTAAGGTGATTCTGAAGCCGGCAGAGGGATGTGATCTGAGTCAGGTACAGGGCTGGGATTCAGAAGCCGGCGGAGTTATAGGATATATTAATGTGATTGTCAATGACCCGGAGGAAGATGGGGACGATGTGAAGGATAACAGTGCAGACAATCAGACGGAGCCCACAGTGACACCTGAAAATATTCAGCCAACGCAGAAGCTGGATTCAGAGACTGATAAAGAAGATAATAAAAACAATAACAAAAAAGAAGATCAGAAACAGGATAAAGAGAAACTTAAAGACGGCCAGAAGGATGAAGTGCCACCGTCAGAAACACCGGATACAGAACTTTCAGTAACTCCGGAACCGGAAAAATCAGAAGCTCCGGACAAAGAGGGAGAAGAACCGGAAGAGGAAACAGAAAAATCAGAAGAAATAGAGGGAGAACTGGAGCCTGAGGAAACTCCGGCAGAAGATGAAAAAACAGAGGATAATATTTTTGATAATCCTGTGAAACCGGATCAGGAGGATGACCGTCCTGCAGAGGCTGAAGAGAATCTTACTGAAGAAGAAAAAGAAGCGCGTGCTCAGGTGAACCATACCTGTGACGGAATTACGGTAAGTGGTATTGATCTGCCCTGGTATGTGCAATTCAGAGTTTCCAGCGGGGACAGCTACCAGTTTACAAATGAAACAGATGCAATGATTTTTCAATCCTTTGAGTTTGAACTTTGGGATTTGCAGAATAATACGGAGTATGAGATTCCCAATGGAGAGTATATCAGTGTGACAGTACCGGTGAAGGCAGGATATGAGTATACCATTGAGCATTTGCTGGACAATGGGGCTACAGAATCAATTATTCCTACTGTGGAAAATAATACTATGGTATTTAGTACCCATTCCTTCAGTCCATTTGGCATTGCAGGAAGCAAGCAGCTGGTTGGACCTGATGACAGTGACAATGCAGAGGTTACGCCTGTTGCTGATTCTACAGTGACTGTTACACCATCTGCACAGAAAACAGAAACTTCTGCGCAGAATTCTGATAATGCAGGAGCGGTCAGTGAGAATTCCAATGGCAATGCCGCATCTGATGAAAAACAGGCAGACAGCAACTCTTCCAAATCTGATCATGCGGTAGAGACAGGTGATACAACAACAATCATGCCCTTTGTGGTGCTGATTGCGGCAGCGGCGGTTATTATTGGTGCAGTTGTTTTCCTGAAAAAGAAAAAGAAATAAGCAGAATATCATAAGAAATCTCCTCATAATATTTTATAGAGCTTTAAAAAAGAAATCTGTAAAATATATTCGTAAAGTTGGGGGAAGCTTATGAAGATGAGAAATATTTTGAGCTCACTGTTATTTGCATATGCGCTTACAGGTGTGGGTTTATTACTGTTGGCTTTTTTTCTATATGTTTTTAAACTGGGAGAGACAGCTGTAGATGTGGGTATTATTTTGATTTGCATTTTCGTTTGCTTCATGGGCGGACTTATGACCGGAAGATTCTTGCGGGAAAACAGAGTTTTCTGGGGAATGCTCACAGGTTTGGCATATTTTCTTTTGCTTCTCATTGTTTCTTTTGCAGTAAAACGACGTTTGGATATGAGAGCTGTTCATGCCGTGACCACTTTTTGCATGTGTATTGGGGGCGGAACTCTGGGAGGAATGCTGTCGTAAAAAAAAGCTTTCATAATTTATAAAATTATGGTATACTATGCCAAGAATATAATTACATAAGGAGGATAGAGTGATGGAACATATCAAAACCCTGAATACAAAGAATTTACAGAACACAGTAAAAAAAGGTGGATGCGGTGAGTGTCAGACTTCCTGCCAGTCCGCATGTAAAACTTCCTGTACAGTAGGAAACCAGAGCTGCGAGCATAAATAAGATCAGCTGTGGATACAGAGAACCTGCCACCGGCAGCTTCTCTTATATGCTGTGGCATAAAAGAGATAAGCAGCGGAGTAGATTACTTCGCTGCTTATCTTACGCTTAGAAAGGATTTAGTTAGAAATGAGTCTGATTCATCGTTACAAAAGCAATGGCTTTAATATTGTTCTGGATATAAACAGCGGATGCATTCATCTTGTAGATGATGTTACATATGAAGTACTGCCTTATCTGGAGGAAGGACTTTCATCAGATGCTATTGTTGAGAAACTAGGAGACCAGTATAAAAAAGAAGATATTGAGACATCCGTAAAAGAGTGTAATAAGCTGAAGGAAGATGGAATGCTTTTTACCCGGGATGTCTATGAAAATGCAATTGAAGAATTTTCTAATAACCGGCAGACCGTTGTAAAAGCATTGTGCCTGCACATTGCTCATGACTGCAACCTGGCCTGTCGTTATTGTTTTGCCGAGGAAGGGGAATATCACGGAAGAAGAGCACTGATGTCCTTTGAAATTGGTAAGAAAGCTTTGGACTTCCTTATTGCCAATTCAGGCTCCAGGAGAAACCTGGAAGTGGATTTCTTTGGCGGAGAGCCGCTGATGAACTGGCAGGTTGTAAAAGACCTTGTAAAATATGGCCGTGAGCAGGAGAAAATACATAACAAGAATTTCCGTTTTACCCTTACTACCAATGGCGTATTACTGAATGATGAAATTATGGAATTTTGCAATAAAGAGATGGCGAATGTGGTACTTAGCGTGGACGGGCGTAAGGAAGTTCATGATTATATGCGTCCTTTCCGTAAAGGCGCGGGAAGCTATGATCTCATTATCCCGAAATTTCAGAAATTTGCCGAGTCCCGTAACCAGGAGAAGTATTATGTGAGAGGTACCTTTACTCATCATAATCTGGATTTTTCAAAGGATGTGCTTCATCTGGCAGATCTTGGGTTTGAACAGATTTCTGTGGAACCTGTAGTTGCGGCAGATGCAGAGGAATATGCAATCCGTGAGGAGGATATTCCACAGATCATGGCTGAATATGATGCACTGGCAAAAGAAATGATCAGGAGAGAAAAAGAAGGAAAAGGCTTTAACTTTTTCCATTTTATGATTGATCTTACCGGTGGTCCCTGCGTTTATAAGAGACTTTCAGGCTGCGGATCAGGTACTGAATATCTGGCAGTAACTCCTTGGGGAGATCTTTATCCCTGTCATCAGTTTGTGGGAGAAGAAGAATATCTTATGGGAAATGTGGATGAGGGTATTACAAAACCGGAAATCCAGAAAGAATTTGGCGGCTGCAATGTTTATACAAAAAAGGATTGTAAAGACTGCTTTGCACGTTTTTACTGTAGTGGCGGATGTGCTGCTAATGCTTATCATTTCCAGGGAGACATCAAAGGTAATTATACAATTGGATGCGAGCTCCAGAGAAAACGTGTGGAGTGCGCTATCATGATAAAAGCTGCCCTGGCATGTGAGTGATCAGATGACAGCCTAAATAAATCAAGAAGGGAAAAGAACTATGAAAAAAAGTAGAGGAATCGTAGTGCTGCTTCTTACAGTGATTCTGACAGTGTTCTTTTGCTTTACTGCAGCCGTAGGTATCGGTCCTACCGGAACCGGCGCAGCAAAACATATTAACACAGGTCTGGATCTTTCTGGTGGCGTCAGCATTACCTATCAGACCAAGAAGAGCAATCCTACCAAAGAGGAAATGTCAGATACTAAATATAAGCTTCAGAAACGTGTAGAACAGTACAGTACAGAAGCACAGGTATATCAGGAAGGCACTGACAGAATCACTGTTGAAATTCCTGGCGTAACAGATGCAGATGCAATTCTGAATGACCTGGGTAAACCCGGATCATTATATTTCATCACACAGGAGGATGCAGACGGCAATCAGAACTTTACCACAGGACAGAATGGTTATGTGCTTGCAAGAAGCATGGATGAGATCAAGGAATCCGGCAGTGTTGTTCTGGAAGGTAGTGATGTAGCCGACGCAGAGGGTGGAGCTATTCAGAATCAGAGTACCAGTGCCAAGGAATATGTAGTCAGCCTGACACTTACTTCTGACGGTAAGAACAGTGGAAAAGAAAAATTCTCTGAGGCAACCAAAGAAAACGTAGGCAAACAGATTGCTATTATTTATGATAATCAGGTTGTAAGTGCTCCAAATGTAAATGAGCAGATTTCCGGTGGAAAAGCACAGATCAGTGGTATGAAGGACTTGGAGGAGGCACAGAATCTTGCTTCTTATATCCGTATCGGTTCTCTTAGCCTTGAACTTGAGGAACTCCGTTCCAGCGTGGTAGCTGCACAGCTTGGTGAGGAAGCAATTTCTACCAGTGTTATAGCAGGTGCTATAGGACTTATAATCGTAATTCTGTTTATGATTATTGCATATCGTGTTCCGGGTATTGTTGCAGGGATTGCATTGATTCTTTATACAGTCCTGATGCTGATCACGCTGAATGCTTTTGACATTACCCTGACGCTTCCGGGTATTGCAGGTATTATTCTGGGTATTGGTATGGCTGTAGACGCCAACGTTATTATTTATGCCAGAATCCGAGAGGAAATCGGTGCAGGTGTTTCTGTGCGGAGTGCTATCAAGGCTGGCTTCAGCAAAGCTTTTTCCGCTATCTTTGATGGAAATATTACAACATTGATCGCAGCTTTTGTATTAATGTGGCTGGGCTCAGGTACAGTTAAGGGATTTGCTTATACCCTGGCACTTGGTATTGTTATTTCAATGTTCACATCCCTGGTTGTATCCAGACTGATCGTGAACGCACTGTATGCAGTGGGTATACATGATCCTAAGTTCTATGGAAACACAAAAGAGCGTAAAGCAATTAATTTTGTGGGAAAAAGAAAGGTATTTTTTATTGTTTCTATTATCCTGATTCTGAGTGGTCCTGCTGCAATGCTGATCAATTCTCAGGCAGGCAATAAAGCATTGAATTATAGCCTTGAGTTTTCAGGCGGTACTTCAACGACGGTTACATTTAATGAAGATATGGATATTAAAACCATTGATTCAGAGGTGACTCCGGTTGTTGAAGAAGTGACCGGTGACAAGAATGTACAGCCTACTAAGGTTGTGGGAACGAATCAGGTAGTGATCAAAACACGTTCCCTGACTCAGGAAGAACGTGAAGCTTTACAGAATGCCCTGGTTGAAAAATTTGGAGTGGATGAGAATACTATTTCCACAGAGAGCATTTCCTCTACAGTAAGTAAAGAGATGCGTCAGGATGCAATCGTAGCTGTGATTGTTGCAACAATCTGCATGCTTCTTTATATCTGGTTCAGATTTAAGGATATTCGTTTTGCCAGCAGCGCAGTTCTTGCCCTTCTCCATGACGTTCTGGTGGTACTTGCGTTCTATGCCATTGCCAGAATATCTGTAGGTAATACGTTTATTGCCTGCATGCTGACGATTGTAGGTTATTCTATCAATGCGACTATTGTTATCTTTGACCGTATCCGTGAAAATATGCATGGAAGCCGTAGAATTGATAATATTGAAGAGGTTGTTAATTCAAGTATTACCCAGACACTGACCAGAAGTATTTACACTTCCTTTACTACCTTTGTTATGGTAGCAGTTCTTTATATCATGGGTGTTTCTTCTATCCGTGAATTTGCTGCACCGTTGATGGTTGGTATTCTGGTAGGTGCTTATTCTTCTGTTTGCGTAACCGGAGCTCTGTGGCTGGTAATGAAGAAGAATATTAAAAGAAAAGGTCAGCCGGCTGTTACAATGACAGCTACAGGAAAAACTTCTGGTACATCCTCTGTTCAAAAGAAAACAAGAGATGTATCCCAGAAAGATCCTGCTCAGCCGAAAAAGAAAAATAGAAAAAGAGTAGCTGAGCGTCTGGCTGCACAGGAAGCAGCTCAGAATAAGACTGAGGACGCGAAATAAAAAATGAATCAATAATAAGAAGACTGTTGAGCATGAGCAGCTGTCATAAAAAGCTGCTTATGACAACAGTCTTTTTTATTATGTAAAAATAATAGATGCACGTGACAGAATCTTTTTTGTGCGGTAGAATAGGATGAGATTATGATGAAAACAGGAGATACAAAATGGAAAAATGGGTTGTGGCTGCGAAAAGGGCGGATTTTAATTCTATAGGACAGGAATTTGAAATTGATCCGGTAATTGCCAGACTGATCAGAAATCGTGATGTGACAGGACGAGATAATATCCGAATGTATTTAAAAGGGGAAATAGAGGATATTCCCTCTCCCTGGCTTATGAAAGATATGAAAAAAGCAGTGAAAATTATAAAAGAGAAAGTATCTGAGAAAGCAAAGATAAGGATTATTGGAGATTATGATATTGATGGTGTGATGTCTACATATGTCCTGTTAAGAGGACTAATAAGAATTGGTGCAGATGTAGACACATATATTCCGGACAGAGTGGCAGACGGCTATGGTATTCATGAGCATCTGATTAATAGGGCGGAAGAGGATAAAGTTGATACGATTCTGACCTGTGACAATGGAATAGCAGCAGTTTCTGAGATTCAGCTTGCAAAAGAAAAAGGCATGACGGTAATTGTGACAGATCATCATGAAATACCTTATAAAGAGACGGAAAATGGACGGGAAATTATTCTTCCGCCTGCAGATGCTATTTTGAATCCTAAGCAGCAGGATTGCCCATATCCAGGCAAAAATCTGTGCGGAGCAGTAGTTGCTTTTAAGCTGATTTTTGCTCTTTATGAAGAATTTGGTGTTCCCGGTGAGGAACTGGAGGATTTTTATGAACTGGCAGCTATCGCGACAGTGGGAGATGTTATGGATCTTCAGGGAGAAAACCGGATTCTGGTTAAAGAAGGACTGAAACGTCTAAAAAATACCAGAAATCCAGGATTACGGGAATTGATAAGAGTCAATGGTCTGGAGGATTCAAAAATTACAGCCTATCATGTGGGGTTTGTCCTGGGTCCCTGTATTAATGCAAGTGGAAGGCTGGATACAGCTGCCCGCTCGCTGGCATTGCTGAATGCTGAAAACCAGGACGAGGCTGCAAAGTTGGCCGGAGACCTGACTGCGCTGAATCAGAGCCGGAAATCACTGACGGAGGAAGGAAAAGAAGCGGCGATCCATCAGGTGGAAAATACAGATTTGAAGGATGACAGAGTTCTGGTAATCTATCTTCCGGATTGCCATGAAAGCATTGCCGGAATAATCGCCGGTAGAATCAGAGAAAAATATCATAAGCCGACTTTTGTGCTGACGAAGGGAGAAAACAGTGCCAAGGGAAGCGGGCGGTCTATTGAGGCTTATTCCATGTATGAGGAGCTTGTAAGATGCGCAGATCTGCTGATCCAGTTTGGGGGGCATCCTATGGCTGCGGGGCTTTCCATAGAAGAAAAAAATATAGAAAAATTCCGCAGAAGACTGAATCAGAACTGTTCACTTACAGAAGAAGATTTACAACCTAAAATTGTAATTGATGTGCCTATGCCAATTTCTTACATCACTAAAAACCTGATCAGACAGATCGCCCTTCTGGAACCCTTTGGAAAAGGGAATACAAAACCATTGTTTGCTCAGAAAGGCTTAAAGGTTCTGGACGCGGTTGTGGTAGGGCGAAATAGAAATGTGGCGAAGGTCAGACTGATGGATCCTCAGGGGACGGTGATGGATGGAGTTTATTTTGGGGAAGCAGATGAATTTGTACATTTTATCAAAGACCGGTCATCTGTTTCTGTTACTTACTATCCGGAAATCAATCAGTTCAGAGGAAGAGAAGATATTCAGATTGTCATTCAGAATTATTGCTAGCGCAGTTTTTTTCAAAGGATTGATTCTGCAATGAAAAGATGCTATACTATAAATTATTTATGAGTTTACATTGTAAATTTCTGGAGGAAAATTAAGATGAAGAAAATTGAAGAGTACGTTAGAAGTATACCGGATTTCCCGGAACCGGGAATTATTTTCAGAGATATCACAAGTGTTCTGCAGGATGCAGAGGGACTTCAACTTGCAATTAATTCCATGCAGGAATTCCTGAAAGATGTGGATGTGGATGTGATCGCAGGAACAGAATCCAGAGGTTTTATCTTTGGTGTGCCTATTGCGTATAATCTTCATAAACCATTTGTACCTATTCGTAAAAAAGGTAAACTTCCTTGTGAGACTGTATCTGCAAGTTATGATCTTGAATATGGCAGTGCCACCATTGAAATGCATAAGGATTCCATTAAACCTGGACAGAAAGTGGCAATTGTGGATGACCTGATTGCTACAGGCGGAACTATTGAAGCTGCCATAAAGCTTGTAGAGGAGCTGGGTGGCGAAGTTGTAAAAGTGATATTCCTTATGGAGCTGGCCGGTTTACATGGACGGGAAAGACTTAAGGGATATGATGTAGAATCCGTGATTTGTTATGAAGGCAAATAAGCACAGCTGGTTGTGCGGGACAGGCAGGTGATACAGATGGCAGAGACAATAAAAAATACAGAAGAAAAAAAAGATGGTATACAGACAGAACAGGAGAAGCTTGAATCTGTAAAGAGAGCAGATGCTGCTGTAAAATCCATGCATGATTTTACAAGTCCGGAAGTACTGTACAGAGAGCTGATAAACAGTGTGCTGAAGTATCATCCTTCCACTGATATTTCTATGATAGAAAAAGCTTATAAGGTTGCCAGTGACGCTCACAAAGATCAGAAACGTAAGTCTGGGGAACCTTATATTATCCATCCGTTATGTGTGGCGATTATCCTGGCGGATCTGGAGCTGGATAAGGAAACAATTGTTGCAGGTCTTCTCCATGATGCAGTAGAGGATACATGGATGACTTATGAGGAGGTTGAAAAGGAATTTGGCTCAGAGGTGGCACTTCTGGTTGATGGTGTTACCAAGCTGGGACAGCTGTCTTATTCTGCAGATAAGGTAGAAGTGCAGGCAGAGAACCTTCGTAAAATGTTTCTGGCCATGGCTAAGGATATACGTGTAATTCTTATCAAGCTTGCGGATCGTCTCCATAATATGCGTACGCTTCAGTATATGAGACCGGAGAAGCAGCAGGAGAAAGCCAGAGAGACCATGGATATTTATGCACCCATCGCCATGCGTCTTGGTATTTCCAAGATCAAAGTAGAGCTGGATGATCTTTCTCTCAAATATCTGAAGCCGGATGTTTATTATGATCTGGTAAAAAAGGTTGCTCTGCGAAAGAGTGAGAGGGAAAAGTTTGTTGGTGCTATTGTAAAAGAAGTCAAACAACATATGGAAGATGCGAATATTAAGGCTCAGGTAGATGGTCGTGTAAAGCATTTCTTCAGTATATATAAAAAGATGGTCAATCAGGACAAAACCATTGACCAGATTTATGATTTGTTTGCAGTCCGTATTCTGGTGGATACAGTTAAGGACTGCTATGCGGCTTTAGGTGTGATTCATGAAATGTATAAGCCGATCCCCGGCAGGTTTAAAGACTATATTGCAATGCCAAAGCCAAATATGTATCAGTCTTTACACACTACACTGATCGGTCCCAACGGTCAGCCTTTTGAAATCCAGATCCGTACCTTTGAGATGCATAAGACTGCAGAATACGGTATTGCAGCTCACTGGAAATATAAAGAATCTTCTGATGGCAAAGCGCCTGTCGGCAAGAGTGAAGAGGAAAAGCTGAACTGGCTGAGACAGATCCTGGAGTGGCAGAGGGATATGTCTGATAATAAGGAATTCATGAGTCTTCTGAAGAATGACCTGGATCTGTTTGCAGACAATGTATACTGCTTTACTCCGTTAGGAGATGTAAAGACTCTGCCAAGTGGTTCCACACCTGTAGATTTTGCCTACAGCGTTCACAGTGCGGTAGGGAACAAAATGGTAGGTGCCAGGGTGAATGGAAAACTGGTTCCTATTGAATATCAGATCAAGAATGGTGACCGTATTGAGATTATTACTTCACAGAATTCCCAGGGACCCAGCCGTGACTGGCTGAAACTGGTCAAGAGTACTCAGGCGAAAAACAAGATTAATCAGTGGTTCAAAAAGGAACTGAAGGAAGATAATATCCTGAAGGGTAAGGAGATGCTTACCCAGTATGCAAAAGCCAAGGGATTTAAAATTACTTCTTATACAAAAACGCAATATCTTGAGGCAGTGATGCGTAAATATGGATTTCGTGACTGGGATTCTGTGTTGGCGGCTATTGGTCATGGCGGCTTGAAGGAAGGCCAGGTTTTCAATAAACTGGTAGAAGCTTATGATAAGGAGAACAAGAAGAATCTTACAGATGAGCAGGTTCTTGAAGCTGCTGAAGGACAGGAAAAGCTTCATATTGCCAAGAGCAAGAGTGGCATTGTGGTGAAGGGAATTCATGATGTGGCAGTTCGTTTTTCCAAGTGCTGTAATCCTATTCCGGGAGATGAGATTGTTGGATTTGTTACCAGAGGACGCGGAATCACTATTCACCGTACAGATTGTGTAAATGTATTGAACATGTCAGAGATTGACCGTACACGGCTGATTGAGGCAGAATGGCAGCAGCCTGATGTGAAAGCAGTGGAGAAATATACGGCTGGAATCCAGGTTTATGCAAATAACCGAACAGGTCTGTTGGTGGATCTGTCAAAGATCTTTACAGAACGTAAGATTGATCTTCGCAGTATTAACAGCCGGACCAATAAGCAGGAGAAGGCAACGATTTCCATGAGCTTTGAAATTTCCAGCAAAGAGGAACTGAGATCCCTTATTGAGAAAATCCGTCAGGTGGAAAGCGTTATTGATGTAGAGAGAACTACCGGTTGATTTGGTTATGAACGAGTAGTGAGACTGATCGTGTTATCTAAGAAAGGAAGTATATGAATAATTTAGAATTACAGAAGTGTATTCTGGGACCGGTTTATACAAACTGTTATTTCCTGAAAAATAAAGTAACCGGTGAGATGATCATTATTGATCCGGCAGACTGTCCGGAAAAGATTGAACAGAAGGTTATGCAGATGGACGGGAAGCCTGTGGCAATTCTTCTGACTCATGGACATTTTGACCATATTACAGCTGTGGAAGCAGTAAAAGAAAAATACCATATTCCGGTCTATGCCTGTCGTCAGGAAGAAGAGATGCTGAGAGAACCCGTTATGAATATGACCTGTCATTACGAAAAAAGTTGTTCGATAGTGCCGGATGTTTTTTTGGATGACCTGGATGTATTCCGGACAGCTGGTTTTTCGATACAGATAATTCATACTCCCGGACATACTAAAGGAAGCTGCTGCTATTATCTGAAGGATGAAGGTGTCTTATTTAGCGGAGATACCTTATTCTGTGGCTCTGTTGGGAGAACTGATTTTCCGGGAGGCAGTGCTTCGGATATTGTGAGAAGTCTGCATAAGCTTCTGGATTCACTTCCGGAAGAGACTGAGGTTTATCCCGGACATGATGTATCTACTACTATTGGTTATGAAAAGAGGTATAATCCATTTGTATAAAATAGATATTTTATTTCTGGACAGAGAATTTGAGCATGATGTTTATGAACTGATAAAAGCATTTTATCCCGAAGCGGAGATACATACTCTATATGATGAAGCGGAAGCAGGAGAGTATGACCTCCGCTTCCGTGTGGAACGAGAGAATGAAACATATAAAATAAGCTATGATCGCAGGGAGAATGTAACAGCAGGTTTTACAGAAAGAAAAGGTGTTGCTTCGGCAGATGTGATAGGAGAAGATAAACTGACTGTAAAAGATCCTCATGCTTTGCGAAAAGAGAATAAGGATGCGTTGAAATATGCGTTGTATCAGCTTCTGGTTAAACTGACCGGGCGTACTCTTCCCTGGGGAAATCTCACAGGAATCCGTCCGGCAAAGCTGGCAATGGGAATGATTGAGTCCGGGATGAAGAACACCGAGGTCGCCCGGGAAATGCGGGAGAAATATTTAGTCAGTCCGGAAAAAACTGCCCTTGCTGTTACAATTGCAAACAGAGAGAGGGAGATTTTAAAGGATATTGATTATGAGAATGGTTATAGTCTCTATATAGGAATCCCTTTCTGTCCAAGTATTTGTCTGTATTGCTCTTTCAGTTCCTATCCTTTGAAAGTGTGGGAAAAGAGAACGGACGAATATGTAGAGGCACTCTGTAAAGAAATCAGGGAAACAGCATTTTTAATGCAGGGTAGAAAATTGGACACAATCTACATCGGTGGGGGAACTCCAACAACGCTTCTGCCCCATCAGCTGCGTAAGCTTCTGGATACGTTAGGAGAGGCGTTTGGATATGAGGGTCTTGCTGAATTTACAATTGAGGCCGGAAGACCGGACAGTATTACCAGGGAGAAGCTTCAGGCAATCCGGGAGTATCCGGTAACCAGGATTTCTGTAAATCCCCAGACAATGAATCAGGAAACCCTGGACCTCATAGGCAGACGCCATACAGTAGAACAGACCAGGGAGGCTTTTTATCTGGCAAGGGAACTGGGATATGATAATATCAATATGGATCTGATCGTGGGACTTCCGGGGGAAGATATTTCTATGGTTGAGCGTACACTTGAGCAGATACAGGAGCTTGCACCGGATAGTATGACGGTTCATTCGCTGGCTGTAAAACGTGCGGCCCGCCTGAATATTTTCAAAGAAAAATATCAGGAAATGTCCTTTGAGAATAATCAGGAGATCATGGATCTGACCATGAAAACTGCATATGAGATGGGAATGGGACCATATTATCTGTACAGACAGAAAAATATGAAGGGAAATTTCGAAAATGTTGGCTATGCAAAGGTTGACAAAGCCGGAATTTACAATATACTGATTATGGAGGAAAAACAGCCGATCATTGCTCTTGGAGCAGGAGGTTCCTCCAAGTTGGTTTTTGATCACGGAAAAAGAATTGAACGAGTGGAAAATGTAAAGGATGTTTCCAATTATATTTCCCGTATTGATGAGATGATCCAGAGAAAACGGACAGCAATTGATAAATGGCTTTAAGTATTTGGAGGTAAGGTTTTGAATGCAGCACTGAAGACGACATCCGGATCAGAAAAGCGTATTCTTGAATTTGATCTTTCAGCAGAACTGCATCACGGAGTTGTAGTCAGCAATCTGGCTTATGCAGTGGCGGAAGAATTGGGATTGCCCCATGACCAGTGTTATCAGCTTGCCATTGCCGGAATGCTTCATGATATTGGTAAACTGAAACTTACAGGGTATATTAATGGACAGGAAAGAGACCCTCTGGTTATTGAGGAACTGAAATATGTACGGATGCATTCCACACTGGGATATGAGGAACTAAAGGGACAGGGGTATTCGGACTTTGTTCTGCAAAGTATCCTGTATCATCATGAGAATTATGATGGCAGCGGTTACCCTTCCAATAAAGCTGGGAAGGAAATTCCTATAGGAGCCCGAATCCTCAGAGTCTGCGATGTATATGCAGCTTTGACCTCTGACAGGCCTTACAGAAAAGGGTTTGATATGGGGACAGTGATGGAACTGATGATTGATGAAGTGAAAAATTTTGATATGCAGGTTTTTTTGGCATTCCAGAGAGTAGTTCATAAAGAGAAAGCCTGACAGGATAAGAGGAGGAAAAAAATGGCATTAAAGAAGAAACCGGTAACCGGTATGAAGGATATTTTACCAAGAGAGATGGAAATCCGGAATTATGTGATGAACATGATTCGTGAGACTTATGGAACATTTGGATTTTCTGCAATTGAGACCCCATGTGTAGAGCATATTGAGAATCTTTGCAGTAAACAGGGTGGCGAGAATGAAAAGCTTATTTTCAAGATATTAAAACGTGGAGAAAAGCTGAAACTGGATAAGGCAGAATCAGAGGCGGATCTGGTGGATTCCGGTCTTCGTTATGATTTGACTGTTCCGCTTTCCAGATATTATTCCAATAATGCCAATGAGCTTCCTGCTCCTTTTAAGGCACTTCAGATGGGAAATGTATGGAGGGCAGACAGACCTCAGAGAGGTCGTTTCCGTCAGTTTATGCAGTGTGATATTGATATTTTGGGAGAGCCCACTTATCTGGCAGAAATTGAACTGGTACTTGCAACAACTACACTGCTGGGTAAACTGGATTTTCATAATTTTACAATTCGTATTAATGACAGAAAGATCCTGAAAGCAATGGCACAGTACAGTGGATTCCCACAGGAGAGCTTTGACACAGTATTTATCATTCTGGACAAAATGGACAAGATCGGTCTGGAAGGTGTGGCAGAGGAACTGGAAAAAGAAGGGTTTGCAAAGGAATGTATTGATACTTATCTGGGTATGTTCCAGGAAATTACTTCAGACATTCAGGGCGTGCGTTTTTGCAAGGACAAATTGAAGGATGTATTGGATCCAAAGGTTGCAGAGGATCTGGAAACAATTATCACTACAGTGGAATCTGTAAAATCAGCAGACTTTAAAATGGCATTTGATCCCACACTGGTTCGTGGAATGTCTTATTATACAGGTCCGATTTTTGAAATTTCCATGGATGAGTTTGGCGGCAGCGTTGGCGGCGGCGGACGTTATGATGAGATGATCGGTAAATTTACAGGCAACAATACTTCTGCCTGTGGATTTTCTATCGGATTTGAGAGAATCGTTATGCTGCTTCTGGAGAGAGATTACCAGATTCCTACAAAAAATGGAAAGAAAGCATATCTTATCGAGAAAAATATGCCTGCAGATAAGCTTCTGAAGATTCTGGAACAGGCCAGAGAAGAAAGAAATGCCGGAACACAGGTTAATATTTCGATTATGAAGAAAAACAAAAAATTCCAGAAGGATCAGATGAATGCTGAAGGATATACAGAATTTGTAGAATTTTTCAGAGATAAAATGTAAGCCTACTGAACAATTATTTATAAATTATAAAATCAGGAAAAGAGGAAAAACCATGGCAGAAAGTATGCAGGGACTGCACAGAACATGCCGATGTGCAGAAGTGACAAAAGAAATGAAGGGCAAAGAAATCGTTCTTATGGGATGGGTTCAGAAAGCCCGTGATAAAGGCGGCATTATTTTTGTGGATTTAAGAGACCGCTCAGGAATCATGCAGTTGATTTTTGAGAATGGCAGCATTGATGCAGATGGATTTGCAAAAGCAGGAAAACTTCGCAGCGAATTTGTAATTGCAGTTACCGGTGTTGTAGAAGAAAGAGGCGGTGCTGTTAATAAAAATCTGGCAACAGGTGAGATTGAGCTTCGCGTAAACTCTCTTCGTGTATTGTCAGAAGCAGAAGTTCCGCCGTTTCCAATTGAAGAGAACTGCAAGACAAAAGACGAGATCAGACTGAAATATCGTTATCTGGATTTGAGAAGACCTGATATTCAGAAAAATATTATGCTGAAGAGCAAAGTAATGATGCTTACCAGACAGTTTTTTGCAAAAGAGGGATTCATGGAAATTGAAACTCCTATGCTTGGAAAGAGTACTCCTGAGGGAGCCAGAGATTATCTGGTACCGTCCAGAGTTCATCCGGGACATTTCTATGGACTGCCTCAGTCTCCGCAGCTTTACAAACAGCTTCTGATGTGTTCCGGATATGACCGATACATTCAGATAGCAAGATGCTTCCGTGATGAGGATCTCCGTGCGGACAGACAGCCTGAATTTACACAGATCGATATGGAACTTTCTTTTGTAGATGTGGATGATGTTATTGATGTAAATGAGAGATTCCTGGCATATCTGTTCAAAGAAGTTCTGGATGTTGAAGTAAAACTTCCGATTCAGCGTATTACCTGGCAGGAGGCTATGGACAGATTTGGATCTGATAAACCGGATATGCGCTTTGGTATGGAGCTTCATGATGTAAGCGATGTGGTTAGAAATTGTGGATTTAGCGTATTTACTTCTGCGCTGGAGAACGGTGGAAGTGTCCGTGGTATTAATGCAGAAGGACAGGGCGCTATGCCACGTAAAAAGATTGATAAGCTGGTTGAATTTGCCAAAGGATACGGTGCCAAAGGCCTGGCATATATTGCCATTGCAGAAGATGGCACAAGAAAATCTTCTTTTGCAAAATTTATGACAGAAGAAGAGATGGATGCAATAGTGGCTGCTATGGATGGTAAGCCAGGAGACCTTCTTCTCTTTGCTGCAGATAAAAAGAAGCTGGTTTATGATGTATTGGGTGCCCTTCGTCTGGAGCTTGCGAAACAGATGGAACTTTTGGATAAGAATAAGTATCGTTTTGTATGGGTAACAGAGTTCCCACTTCTTGAGTGGAGTGAGGAAGAGAACCGTTTTACAGCAATGCACCATCCATTTACAATGTTGATGGAAGAGGATCTTCCATTACTGGATACAGATCCGGGTAAGGTTCGCGCAAAGGCTTATGATATTGTTCTTAATGGTAATGAGATTGGTGGTGGAAGCGTTCGTATTCATCAGGATGACATTCAGGAAAGAATGTTTAAAGAACTTGGATTCACCAAAGAAGAAGCTCATGAGCAGTTTGGATTCCTTCTGGATGCATTCAAATATGGAGTTCCGCCTCACGCAGGACTGGCTTATGGACTGGATCGTCTGGTTATGCTTATGGCAAAGGTTGACAGTATCCGTGATGTAATTGCATTCCCGAAGGTAAAGGATGCTTCCTGTCTGATGACTCAGTCACCGAGTGTGGTAAGTGAAGCACAGCTTAAAGAACTGGATCTGGAAGTAAGACCGGAGGAAGAAGAAAACTGAAAATGACGCTTACAATTTCGTGTTTTTTGATTGTATGCCCCATGGTTTTTCTTGCAGGATTTGTGGATTCTATTGCAGGCGGCGGAGGTTTGATCTCCCTGCCTGCATATTTGCTTGCGGGAGTTCCCATGCACAATGCCATAGCAACGAATAAGCTGTCCTCTGCAACAGGTACAGCAATTTCCACAGTTCGTCTGTGCAAAAACAAATTTGTGGACTGGGGATTGGCATTTCCCTGTATTTCCATGGCATTATTGGGCTCTTTTGCAGGGGCACATCTGGCGTTGACAGCAAGCGACAAACTTTTGAAATGGATGTTGATTCCCATACTTCCGATTGTGGCTTTTTATGTTTTGAAAAAGAAAAATCTGGAAGAAAATATTCAGACTGACATTTCCAGAAGAAAGCAATGGCTTCTGTGTGCTGCGTGCTCTTTGGCAGTGGGGTGTTATGATGGATTTTATGGACCGGGAACCGGCACATTTCTTCTGATTCTTTATACAGGGGTGGCAAAACTTCCGGTATCAAAAGCTTCGGGGACTATGAAGCTTGCAAATCTTTCTTCCAATATTATGGCTCTTGTTGTATTTTTATTTAGTGGTAAAATTGTAATTCTTTTGGGACTTGCAGCTTCTGTTTTTTCAATTGCAGGACATTATGTAGGGTCTGGGATGGTAATGAAAAATGGGAGTAAAATTGTGCGCCCGATTATTCTTGTAGTACTGGCACTTCTGTTCATTAAGATTATTACCGGTATGTGAGAAAAGATTTCTGTATCATAAAAATGGTTTCATAAACTTGGACGAGCTTGTTTATGAAACCATTTTTATTATTGTTTTTTGGATTATGATTTTGAATCAGAAGAATCATCTAAGGGTGAGGTAGTTAAAGTGCCAAAGATTGCATCTCCCAGAGTATGTCCTTCGTCCTGTAATTTCCATGAAGTACCGTCATTGATCAGTACAAAATCTACATTGGAGGTAGCAGAGGCGGTGTTATTTTCAATGCTTTTCAAAAGCAGATCCAGAGATTTATCATATCGCTTCTGAGATCCGTCAATGACGGAATCCGGAGATGCAAGATAATCATCCAGGCTGTGCTGATAATCGCTGAGAATGGCATTGCTGTCAAAAGTTGTGATTTCCGTAGTGACAGTAGCATTATAGCCATTGACGCTGCTTGTCTTGATTTTGAAATTGAAATTCTTATGTACCTGTTCTACAAGTGCTTCTGCAATAGAGTTCTTTACAGAATCAGAGGTATTCATTATATCTACAACACCAAGATAAGAACTCATTTCTTCAAGATTCATTTTTTTTAGTGTATTGAAGTATACGGTTAGAGTATCTTCAGGAGAAAGAATATCGGGATCGGACAGATAGACCATGAGACCGCCAACAAGATCATTTTCCAGGGAATAATTCCGTCTGATCTCCCATTTCTCTTTTTTACCGTCACCTTTATTGGTCAGTTGAATGGTAGAATCTGTTACTGTTGAATCATACTTATTATTTGTGAGAAGCTGATTCAGTATTAGATAATGACCTTCCAGAGATTTGGAGGAATCTTTAATATTTCCTGTTTTTGCCTGGGCGGTTTCTGTGATTTTGGTTTTGAGCAGTTCTGCTGCAAAATCTGCTGCAAGAGACTTGGCATCAATAGTGGTAAGCTCAAGAGAAGCCTGGGCATTTTTTTTATCTTCGTCGACGCTGACATCCAGAATTTTATAATCAAATTGCTGGAAGAAAAGAGAAAATACATTCTGTATTTTGTCAGACGGTTTGGTATTTTCTGTTGCATCCGGAAACATCTCGGTATAGGAAATATATTTTTGGGTAGTGTCAGAATCCAGATTTTTCAGTTGATCCAGTTCACTTTTGATTACTTCTTCTGCATCTGAGCTGTCTGTACGGGAGCAGCCACAGAGCATAGACAGAGCCAGTACCAACAGTAATGAGAAGAGAACCGGGAGGAGACGTTTGATAATCTTCATACGTATTTTTTCCTTTCAAAATAATTCCACACTATTTTACCAGATTTTTTAAAAAATGTCAAAAATGTATAAATTATGAACGAATTTCATAAAAAAATAGTGAAAAAATTGTGAAATCTGCATCATTTAGCGTCAAAGCTTTCCTTTTCGAGAGGAATCTGCTATTATAGGAAAGTGAAGATTTCGGCTGCTGAAAAGAAAGAGTGTATAATAGTGGAAGTAAGTAGGCATACAACAGCAGCAAGGAGGTAATTATGAAGAAACGAATTCTTATCGTTTTGGGAATCCTTATCGCAGCCGGTGCTATTGGTACGGGTGTCTGGTATCATTTTTATGGCAACGGTCAGAGTGGAAATAATGATTCCATTGTATATGTTTCCAAGGTCAGTGTTCTTACCGGAGTGGAGTCAGCGGCAACGAATCGTTTTGCTGGAGTGGTAGAACCCCAGGAAACGGTGAGTGTTAAGATAGAGAGTGGACGTAAGGTAAAGGAAGTTCAGGTAAAGACCGGAGATGAGGTTAAGGCCGGACAGCTTCTTTTTGAATATGATCTCAGCAGCATTCAGGATGATCTGCAGCAGGCAAAATTGGATCTGGACAGGCTGAAAAATGAACAAGTGAGCCTTACAGAGCAGATTGCTACTTTGGAAGCAGAGAAGAAGAAAGCAAAGTCAGAGAATCAGCTTTCCTATACAATTGAAATCGAAACCAATAAAATGAATCTGAAAAAAAATGAATATAATCAGAAGAGTAAGACTGCAGAAATTGAAAAGCTCCAGAATGCTACCGGCAATACAGAGGTGAGAAGTGAAATTGACGGTGTGATTCAGAAAATCGATACATCCAAAATGACCAGTGATGACGGGGATACAGTGGATGACAGTGATTCTTCAGATGTAATGTCAGGCGGAAGCAGCAATTCTGACAGTTCTGCTTTTATTACGATTCTGAGTACTGGTTCCTACAGAGTGAAAGGAAAGGTAAATGAGCAGAACAGAGATTCTGTTGTTCCTGGAGAAGCTGTGATCATCCGTTCCCGGGTGGACAGCACAAAGACATGGAAAGGAACCATGGGAAGTATTGATATGAATAATGGAACATCGGAGAGCAATGATGATATGTCTATGATGGGTATGAGCAGCAGCTCAGATGAACAGACAACATCTACCTCCTATCCATTTTATGTGGAGTTGGATTCTTCTGACGGATTGATGCTGGGACAGCATGTATATATAGAAAGAGATATCGGGCAGGATGAACAGAAGGAAGGCCTGTGGCTCAGTGATTATTATATTGTGGATGCTGATACTAACGAGCCTTATGTATGGGCTGCCAATGATAAGAAAAAGCTGGAAAAAAGATATATAACTCTTGGAAAGCATGACGATGATCTGGGCGAATATGAGATTATTGACGGACTGACCAAGAAGGATAGTATTGCGTTTCCTACAGATGCCCTGAAGGAAGGGGAGACTACAGAAGAGGGAGATATTACCCAGACTCTTGGTGAAGGTGAGGATAATCTCAGTATGGATATGACAGGAGCAGACAGTTATGCAATGCCGGATGATTCTGTGGATATGGAACCCATAGAAGAGAGTACTGACGAAGACGTTGAGAATTTTGATGATTCTGAGGATACACTGGATCCAAATGAGGATCTGATCCCTATGGATGAAGCTCCGGGTATAAGTGCGGATGAGGATACGGAGGGAATTCAATGATACTGGAATTAAAAGGGATTTATAAAGAGTACCAGCAGGGAAAGATGAAGGTTCCGGTATTAAAAGATGTGAATTTTTCTATGGAAGAGGGAGAATATGTAGCAATTATGGGACCTTCCGGTTCAGGAAAGACCACACTTATGAATATCATAGGCTGCCTGGATAAACAGACAGAGGGAACCTTTTACCTGGACGGACAGGATATTAAAGCCTGTTCTGAAAATGCAATGTCGGATATCAGACTTCATAAAATCGGTTTTGTATTCCAGAGCTTTCATCTTCTCCCAAAGCAGAGCGCGCTGGCAAATGTGGAAATGCCCTTAAATTATGCCAGGGTTCCAAAGAAGGAGCGTAGAGAAAGGGCGCGGAAGGCATTGGAAAGAGTGGGACTTGCAGATCGTGTGGATTTTAAGCCGAATCAGTTGTCCGGAGGACAGATGCAGAGAGTTGCTATTGCAAGGGCAATTGTGAATAATCCAAAGCTTCTGCTGGCAGATGAGCCAACAGGTGCTCTGGACAGTAAATCGGGAGCTCAGGTAATGGAGCTTTTTCAGAGACTGAATGAGGAAGGCGTATCAGTGCTTATGATCACTCATGACGCGGAGATTGCTTCCCATGCAAAAAGGGTGGTTACCATAAAAGATGGTATCCTTCAGGAAAAGAGGTGATTTCATGGGAAAATCCAGAAAAATAATCACCGGTATACTGATAGTGGCTCTGGCAGGTACCGGAATTGGTGCGGGACTGATGCAGATGAAAAAAAACAGTGTGAAGACAGTAAATGTCACACCAGTCAGTGGCCTTCTGCAGCAGTATTATTCCAGCAATACTACCATTGATGGAACCGTAACAGCCAGTGCCACCCAGACTGTAAGCGGGGATAAAGACCTGATCGTTGATCAGGTGTATGTAGCCAAGGGAGATGCTGTAAAAAAAGGAGATCCGTTGATTTCCTTTGATACTACTCTTGTAGAGATGGAGTTAAATATTGCAAAACTGAAAAAACAGAAACAGGAACAGGATTTGAACAAAGCACAGGCCAGATTGAAAAGCCTTCAGAATGGCGGGCCGGTGGAAGAGTCTGACGGAGGAGCAAATGCAGACAGTTCCGGTGTTCCTGATAGCAGTGCCGCAGATTCCGGGGATGATCTGACTCCAGATAGAACTTTATCTTCTGCTGCAGATCTGAACGGTAATTATCTGGCTGTGGCATTCCGTCCCCTGTTGCTGAATGCTTTTACAGATGGAGGAGAAGTGGACGGAGAGACGGAAGCTGTTGAAGGAATAGAGAATGGGCAGAGTGAGGAAACGAATACCAAAGAAGATACAGAACAAAGTATTAATGATACACCTTCTTATGGAGATTCTTCTGCCAGTGATTTTGGAGATGGAACAGAGAATTCCTTTGATGATTCTTCACAGCTGACACCAACACCTACGCCAACCATCGATCAGAATATGACAGATGGTGAAGAGCCTTTTTATCAGAAGCTGGATGGTAAGACTATCCCCTATACAGGAACCGGTACAGAGGAGGATCCATATATATTTCTGTGCAGCAGTGCCAAAGAAAAGGTTACTGTGACAGGTGGCTTTTTCAATAAAATGGCAGGCTATAGTGAGGACGGAACCCAGATAGAGCATCAGGGAGGATACTGGTATCAGCTGGAATTTCATCAGTCAGATAAAATTAGAAATTACGAAGACCGTAAAGAATCCTGTACAGGATATTATCTGATTAACGGAAGCTTGTTGGAGAAGCCAGTATATGAGTTTGCAGAGGTGGAATTTACTCTGGCAGATGCATCCAGATATGAAAATGATGATGCAGATAACGATGGCAGTGGCGGTGGAGACAGTACCAATCCTGCAGGGACAACTGTTTCCAGGGCAGATGCGATTAAATATCAGAACAGTAAGATAGCAAGTCTGAAGTTGGATATCCAGGAGAGTGATATTAAAATCTCACGACTGGAAAAGAAAGCAAATAAGAAGCTTGTAAGCAGTAAGCTGGATGGAACTGTTTCTTATGTGGGAGATGTGTCCAGTGGTACAACTACAGATGGTAAAGCGTTGCTCAAGGTAAAGAGCGCAGATGGTTACTATGTAGTAGGTGCTGTCAGCGAATTGATGCTGGATACTGTGAAAGAAGGTACAAAGTTAAGCTGTACCAGTTATACATCAGGACAATTTGAGGCGGAAATTATGGATGTATCTGAATATCCGGTAGATTCTTACAATTATTATGGAGATAATAATCCCAATGTGTCCTATTATGCATTTACCGCTGTTGTTGACGATAAAAGCCTGCAGTTTGATACACCGGATTATGTAATGGTGGAGTTCCAGAATTCAGCAGTTGATAATGGTAGCATGGTTTTATCCAAGGCTTTTGTAAAAAGTGAAAACGGAAAAAACTATGTGTACAAGGATGATAACGGAATTCTGAAAAAGCAGGAAATCAGAGTGGGCGCAATTGTGGATGGTGGTTATGATATTATCATCAAGGGCGGTATCAGCATCGATGATAAGTTGGCATTCCCTTATGGTAAGGATGCTGTTGAGGGCGCAAAAACTAACGAGGTAACTTTGGACTATATGTATAATCAATAGTAAGAAGGGAGAAATTTTATGATTGAAAATATACGCCTGGCTTTTCAGGGAATATGGTCACATATGATGAGATCCTTTCTGACAATGCTTGGTATTATTATTGGTATTGCTTCTATTATAGCAATTGTATCTACCATCAAGGGAACCAGTGAGCAGATTAAGGAAGATCTTATCGGATCTGGTTCCAATACGGTAAATATCTATCTGTATGATGGTGACAATCGGTATGATTCAGAGTATGGTTCTACTACAAGTCAGACACCGATTCTCACAGATGATGTCAAAGATAAGATTCATGATCTGGATCACGTAGAGAATGCAACTTTTTATTACAACAGTTCGAATGCAACTATTTATAATAATAACAATAGCCTTCAGGGCGGAAGTGTCTATGGTATTGATGTGAATTATCTGGCAACCTGTGGCTATGTGGTTCAGTCTGGAAGAGGATTTGTGACGGATGATTATAAAAAATATAATAAGGTAGCGCTGATTGATGACAATGCTGCACAGAATCTGTTTCCCTCGGAGAATCCTGTAGGGAAAACTGTGGAAATTAATCAGGAACCTTATATAGTGGTAGGCGTGATCCGCCAGAATGAAAATTATCAGCCAACGATCAATAATCTTACCGATTATTATACATATCAGGAGAATATTATTGGAAATGTGATGATTCCTGACAGCTGTTGGCCAATTTCCTTTAAATTTGATGTGCCCCAGAATGCAGTGGTAAAAGCTGACAGTACGGATACTATGAGTACAGTGGGAAATGATGCAGCTGAGGTGCTGAATGAGATGATTCCTTCAGCAGGAAACGGAAAGACATCTACTTTGAAATATAAGGCAGATGATATTATGAAGCAGGTAAGAAATATGCAGAAGCTGAGTGAAAGTACAAACAATCAGCTGATTTGGATCGCAAGTATATCCTTACTGGTTGGAGGCATTGGTGTTATGAACATTATGCTTGTGTCAGTCACGGAGCGTACCAAAGAGATTGGTCTGAAGAAGGCTATTGGTGCACGCAAAAAGACAATACTGGGTCAGTTTTTGACAGAGGCTTCTGTACTTACCAGTATTGGAGGCATTATCGGAGTTGTAACCGGCATCGGACTTTCCAAGGTTGTGGGAAAAGTAACAGGTTCACCCACTGCTATCAGTATTCCGTCTATTGTGGTAGCTGTACTTTTTTCTACAGTGATCGGTGTGGTATTTGGTTTACTTCCGTCTGTAAAGGCAGCAAATCTGAATCCAATTGATGCGCTTAGAAGTGAATAAGATGAAAGGAATGCACTGACGATGAAAGTCAGTGCTTCTTTTTTGAGTAAATATACAATTCTTTTATAATTTGAAAAAGTTTTGAAAAATTTTACGCTATAAATTTTAAATTCCGGATTGAGATAGCCCCCAAATTATGTTAAACTAAACACAGTATGTATTTTTACATTGCATAGATATCAAGTTAGGGGCAAAATGCCTTTTGACCCTAACATCATTTTATTTATATGAAGGATGAATCAGAAGTAAAGGAGAAATGTATATGGGAAAAGTGGCCATTGTCACAGACAGTAACAGCGGCATAACACAGGACCTGGCCAGGGATCTGGGAGTTAGTGTGATTCCTATGCCTTTTTATATTAATGAGAAGCTTTATCTGGAGGGGATTACTCTTTCTCAGGAAGAGTTTTATGAGCGTCTGAAAAATGAGGAATCTATCTCCACTTCACAGCCGGGACCGGCAGATGTGTGTGGATTATGGAATACACTTCTGGAAAACTATGATCAGATTGTGCATATTCCAATGTCCAGCGGACTCAGTGCTTCTTGTGATACAGCCAGCGGACTGGCCCGGGAATATGATGGAAAAGTACAGGTAGTGGATAATCAGAGAATTTCTGTTACACAAAAACAGTCTGTACTGGATGCTCTGACATTGAGAGATGCAGGCAGAGATGCCCTGCAGATCAGACAGGTTTTAGAGGAACAGAAATCAGATTCCAGTATTTATATTACTTTGGAAACTTTGAAATATCTGAAAAAGGGCGGCAGGATCACTCCTGCAGCGGCAGCAATCGGAACGGTTTTGAATTTAAAGCCGGTATTACAGATCCAGGGTGATAAGCTGGATGCCTATTCCAAGACTAGAGGTAAGAAACAGGCTAAGCGGGTTATGGTGAAAGCTATGCAGAATGATTGGGAAAATCGTTTTGCTGAATATGTAAAGCGTGGAGAAATGTGCCTGCAGTCTGCCTATGCAGGAAATGAAGAGGAGGCTCTGGAGTTTAAGAAAGAACTGGAAGAGGCTTTTCCGGGACAGGAGATAGTTTTAGATCCCTTATCTCTGAGTGTGGCCTGTCACATTGGATATGGAGCAGTAGCTGTAGCTTGTTCCAGAAGAGTCGTTGTAAAATAAACTTTTAGAAAAGATGTATTTCTGAGAGAATAATATTTAGTTGAGGAGTTAATAGAATGAAGAAACTTATGGAGCAGATGGCGGAAGAACTTTCCGCAGCATTTGAAAAAGCCGGATACGACCCATCCT
>OLOY01000339.1_pt1 | contig 40212 bp, 33 predicted proteins | sample 1672771 | NCBI WGS metagenome assembly OLOY01 (sample SAMEA3136722, study PRJEB25190) | human gut metagenome
CGCCTTGCAGATGAAGAAATCATCCTGCGTCAATATAGCAGAAACTTAATTTTCGATGTACTATGATTTCCTGTCTTATATCTGTGTCAGTATCCCCAGATATTTTTCAAAACAGACTCCGTCGTTTCTGTCAGTTCCTTCTTCCACTGCATCATGAATAGCTCCGCCCAGAAATTCAACCGCCTTCTCCACACATGCTTTCATGGGAATTCCTCTCACCATTCCTGCGCTCAGGACAGATGCCAGAAGATCTCCTGTTCCGGAATAGCTGCCGCCCTCTTTTACAGAAAAACACCAGTCTGCTTTTTCTTTTTCCAGAACCAGATTTCCCATTCGTGCTCTGCCGTCACTGCCGGACACCTCTACTCCTGTGATCACAATTGCTTCCAGCCCAAAACGCTGAGTCAGTTCTCTGCCGGATGTTTCTATTTCCTTAAACAGCTGTGTTTCTTCCATATCAGAAAGTGCTTTCATTCTTTCTTTCATCCCACCTTCCCCATACAGAAGAAGAAGTGCCTCTGTCAGGTTAGGTGTGATCACCGTAGCTTCTCTGACTAGAGTCCGCATTTTTTCACAGAGAGTCTCTGAATAGGTTTTGTATGTTTCCCCTCTGTCTCCCATAACAGGATCAACCAGGATATGTGTTCCCTCTGTGCAGAACATATCTACAAATTTCAGGATCAGATCCACCTGTCTGGCATCTCCCAGAAATCCTGTATAAACACCATCCGGTGTAAATCCCGTTTTTTTCCACTCATCCATGATCAGCTCCATCCGGTCTGTATAATCATCCCAGAAATAAGATCCATATCCTGTCTGATTACTCAATATTGCGGTGGGCAGCGGACAAGCCTGGACTCCCATGGCGGAAATTACAGGAATCGCTGCTGTAAGAGAGCATTTTCCCAAACCGGACAGGTCATGAATTACTGCAATTTTTTTCAATTTTTTATTCCTCTTGCTTTCTTTTATGCTTTGTATTAATATAGCATCACAGTGGATATATGAATATAGCCAGATTTAATGTTTTTTTAGGGGTCAGTTTGTTTTTTACACATGATATCATACATTCAAAAATGCCATCGGCGTATTTGAAGGATTGGAGTTTTACATATGGAATTGATTTTAGATAAGAATAAAAAAAAGGAGCACCTGTACCTGGAGGTGTTCCACTATTACAGGGAGCTGATCATGGAGAAAAAGCTCCCTCCCGGAAGCAGGATGCCCTCCCTTCGAAAATGTTCACAGGAACTGAAGCTGAGCCGCACCACCATTGAAAATGCCTATCTGCAGCTGGCTGCGGAGGGATATATTATTTCCAAAGCCCAGAGCGGATATTATGTGACAGATATTGCTGACAGACAACATACATCTGTCAGAAAAGCCGAGAAACAGACTCAGACACCCTGCAGGTTTGATTTTGCTTCTTCAGGAGTAGATCGGGAGAGTTTCCGTTTTGACCTGTGGAGACGTTATATCAAAAGTGCCCTTCGCCAGGATGAACGATTACTGTCCTACGGAGAGCCTCAGGGTGAGGCAGACCTGAGAGATACACTTGCTGATTATGTGAGAGAACGCAGAAATGTTCTGTGCAGTGGGGAGGATATTGTGATCGGTGCAGGTATCCAGAGCCTTTTGCACATCCTCTGCCCGCTCCTTGAGCAACGTCAGACTGTTTCTTTTCCCAATCCTTCCTTTGTACAGGGAAGCACTGTATTTCATGACTATGGATTTCAGGTAGATTACAGGAATAAGGACTGTGATATTATTTATGTTTCTCCTGCACATATGACAAAGTGGGGTGACATTATGCCTGTTTCCAGGCGCCTGGAGCTGGTGAATTACTCTGCTGCACATGGCAGTCTGGTCATTGAAGATGATTTTGAAAATGAATTTGTGTATCTGCAGAAGCCTACCCCTTCTCTTTTTGGTCTGGCGGGCGGTCAGAATGTAGTGTATCTGGGAACCTTTTCCAGACTTCTGCTGCCCTCCATCCGTATCAGCTTTATGGTCCTTCCTCCGGAGCTTTCTGCATTGTACAGAAAAAAGGCAGACCAATATAATCAGACTGCCTCAAAAGCAGAGCAGATTGCTCTTTGCCAGTTTATCCGGGATGGTCATCTGGCAGCACAGACCCGTAAGCTGAAACGTCTGTATTCTGTGAAGCTGAAAGCACTCCGCAGTGCAGTGTGGGAAGTATTTGGAAAAGATGCCCAGATCCAGACTGGAGCCGCAGGTACCAGTCTGGCCCTGACTCTGTCCACAGATCTTACCTGGCAGGAGCTTCAAAAAAAGGCACAGACCCATGGTCTGCGCCTGCAGCTTCTGAGAGAGGATCCCGGTAAAATTACCCTGATCCTCTCCTGCTCCTCCATGCCTGTGGCAGATTTCGTCCCGGCATGTAAGCTGTTAAAGGATATCAGTCAGATACAGAATTAATACCCTCTGTTATTATCAATCATATAAAGCAATGCATTACAGATACATGCGGCAACATTGCTTCCGCCTTTTCTTCCTCTGGCCACAATATAAGGTACGTCTGCCTGCATGATCAGTTCCTTGGACTGGACCACGTTTACAAAGCCTACCGGCACACCGATGATCAGCTCAGGATCCAGCTTGCCCTCCTCAATCAGTTCATAGAGGCGTACCAGCGCAGTGGGGGCATTTCCGATGGCAAAGATCAGCTTCTTTCCCATGGCAGCAGCCTTATCCATGCTAGCTGTAGCTCTTGTGGTTCCATTGGCTTTGGCTGTGGCAGCTACGTCCTCATCAGAGATAAAGCAGAATACTTCTCCGCCGTAACGGGCAAGGACTCTCTTGTTGATCCCGGACTCTGCCATGTGTGTATCTGTCACAATGCAGGCGCCGTCTTTGATAGCAGCGATTGCTTTCTCAACTGCATTCTCAGAGAAACAGAGATTCTCTGCATAATCAAAGTCTGCGCTTGTGTGAATACATCTTTTTACGATCAGCTCTGTTCCGGGAACCAGCTTTTTATCTCCAAGTTCCTCTGTGATGATCTCAAAGCTACGCTTCTCTATATCCATTGGTTTTACATTTTCCAGTTCTACTTTCATTCCTTATCTCCCAAATTCCATAAATTCCCGTATACAATAGTTACATCTATCACTCATTGGCTTATCTGGATTCTCACCATACAGTTCCGGATCAGATACCCTGCTCCAGAATTTCATAAATCTTTTTCATATCCAGATGTTTCCTCAGTTCTGCTGCCAGGATATCATACTGGGTTTCTTTAAATGCTGCAAAATCGATTCCTGTCATCTGAGATACATCAATTCCCTTTTTCTCACCCAGGACACGTACAACAGCCTCTGCCACATCTTCCCTGTCAAAAACTCCATGGACATAGGTTCCGCAGACATTTTTACAGTATGCACCGTCTTCCTTACACTCTCCTGATACCTGGTCTTCAATGGATACACTGTGTCCGGCTTCGCCTTTTAACACAGTTTCTCCCATATGGATCTCGTAGCCTTCCAGTTCTGCACCGGAAAGTGCCTGCAGCTCTCCCTCCAGTTCCAGGAATCTGCCGGAAACTCTGGTTCTGGTTTTCTTTTCTGCAAAAACAGTATCCATAGGAAGCAGTCCCATTCCTTTGATAGTTCCTCCTGCTTCCACATAATGAGGGTCACTTAAGGTCTCACCCAGCATCTGATAACCGCCACAGATTCCAAAGATGATCTTACCCTTTGCAGCTTCCTTCAGGACTGCAGCTTCCAGACCATTAGCCCGCATCCACAGAAGGTCTTCCATTGTATTTTTTGTTCCTGGCAGGATGATCATATCCGGATTTTTCAGTTCGCTGACATGCTGTACATATCTCAGGGAAACTCCCGGAATACTTTCCAGCGGATTAAAATCTGTGAAATTGGAGATCCTTGGTATCCGGATCACTGCAATATCAATAAGATCCACTTCCTGTTTTCTGTCAAATCTTTCTGTAAGACTGTCCTCATCCTCCACCTGAATATCCAGATACGGCGCCACTCCCACTACAGGGATATGACTTCTCTCCTCCAGCATCTGCACTCCCGGATCAAGAATCGTCTTGTCACCGCGGAACTTATTGATGATCAGACCCTTTACCATCTCTCTTTCATCTTCCTCCAGAAGCTCCACTGTACCGATCAGCTGTGCGAAAACACCGCCTCTGTCAATATCTCCCACCAGAAGCACAGGTGCCTTTGCCATCTTTGCCATTCCCATATTTACGATATCTTCTGTTTTCAGGTTGATCTCTGCCGGGCTTCCCGCTCCCTCGATCACAATAATATCATTTTCTGATGCCAGTTTATCATAAGCTTTCATAATATCCGGCACCAGCTTTTTCTTATATTTAAAATAATCTCTGGCACTCATGGTTCCCAGGACTTCTCCGTTTACGATCACCTGGGAGCCTACATCATTGGTAGGCTTCAGAAGAATGGGGTTCATCAGCACAGAAGGCTTAATTCCGGCTGCCTCCGCCTGCATCACCTGAGCTCTGCCCATCTCCAGCCCCTCTTCTGTAATAAAAGAGTTCAGTGCCATATTCTGGGATTTAAAGGGTGCCACCCTGTATCCATCCTGTTTAAAAATCCTGCAAAGTCCTGCTGCCAGAAGGCTTTTTCCTGCATTGGACATTGTCCCCTGCACCATAATTGCTTTTGCCATTTTTTGTTTCCCCTTTTCTCCTGTATAACTACTTATGAAAGCACTTCTTCCAGTACCTCTATCAGCTTTTCATTCTGTTCATGCAGCTTCACTGCCACACGGTAATATCCCTTTTTCAGCCCCGGATAGTTACTGCAGTCCCGGATCAGGATTCCCTTTGCAACACATCTTTCAAAAAGATCCTCAGGTCCGTAAAAGAATATATAATTTGCTTCAGAAGGATATACCGTCAGCCCAAGCTGTCTCATCTTTTCTTTCATCCATGCAGATTCCCTGAAAATGATCTGCCGTCCTGCTTCCACATATTCTGCTTCCTTCAGTGCTGCCATTCCTGCCTGCTGTGCCATGGTAGACACATTCCAGGGCTGGGTGACTGCCTCCATCCGGTCAAGTACTTCCCCGTCCGAACAGAATCCATAGCCCAGCCGCACACCGGGGATCGCATATCTTTTGGTAAATGCCTTAAGAATAAAAAGTCCGGGATATTTTGCCAGTTTTTCCTTCAGCGTATGTTTCTCCGGATCTTTTACAAAATCCAGGAAGCACTCATCTACTACCATAAATATTCCCTGCATGGCACAGGTTTCCAGAATTTCTTCCAGAAGGTCCTGAGGTATGGTGATCCCTGTAGGATTATTGGGATTACACAGGAAAATAATATCCGGCTTTTCTCTTTTCAAAACATCCGGATAATCTTTCTGTATACAGAAATCATTTTCCTCTTTCAGATAATATCTGCTGATCTCACAGCCAACACTGACCAGTGCCTGTTCATACTCCGCAAAGGTAGGAGCAGGAAGAAGGGCCTTCTTTGGATTCAATGCCCTGCTGAGGGAAAAAATAAGGTCTGCGGCTCCATTCCCGCAGATCAGATATTCTTTTTTTGTATGTTCATAATCTGCGATTGCCTCTTTCAGAGGTCCGCATCCTACACGGGGATAATCACTCAGGTCCTCTACGCTGTCTATGATCGCCTGCTTTACACTCTGCGGTGTTCCCAGCGGATTACAGTTTGCAGAGAAATCCAGACAGTGATCATATTTATAAACATCACCGCCATGTATATGTTTTGTCATCAGTTGTCTCCTGTCTTACTATACATGTTTTATAGTCAAGCGGATATTCGCAATCCACTATTGAACCAACAAGTTGTTATCCTGCAAGATTATTACAAAAATCAACTTATCAGCACACTGTTACCGGAATTATAAAAAGAAACAGATGCGCACCGCGCTTCCGATCAGAAGAAATATCACAGCCCCCAGGATCGCTGTTGCATAAAGTAGGCGATTGGATCGCCTGATATCCTCCACCTCCACAGGGCGGATTCCATCTCCTATGGTTGGTTTCTCATAAAGCTTTCCGAAATAGTAAGCATTGCCTGCAAGCTGTATGTCCAGCGCACCTGCCATTGCAGCCTCTGTCTGTGCAGAGTTGGGGCTGGCGTGATTTCTTCTGTCTCTGCGGTAGATCTTTGCTGCATTTTTCACATCCATTTTTACAAATGCAGAGGCTGCAACCATCAGCCAGCCGGAAAATCTGGCAGGAATATAATTGGCCACATCATCCAGCTTTGCAGCGCAACGGCCAAAATACAGATATTTATCATTCTTATATCCCAGCATGGAATCCATGGTATTGATTCCTTTGTAAAGGAACATCAGCCACACTCCACCAATAGCCATATAGAACATAGGTGCTATGATACCGTCCGAAGCATTCTCTGCCACAGTCTCTACTGCCGCCTTTGTAACGCCTTCCTCTGTCAGTGACTGGGTATCACGGCCTACGATCATAGATACTGCATAACGGGCCTCATCCAGAGTTCCGTTTTTCAGTCTGTCATAGACTTTCATGCTCTCTGTTTTCAGAGATTTCGTTGCCAGAAGCTGATAGCACCAGAAGGTCTCCAGTGCGAATCCCGCCCATACTGAAATCCCGTAGAGAATATGCAGGATTAGAAAAGGGATTCCTCCGCTTAACAGACAGACAAGGATCACTTCCACTGTACCTGCAGCCAGTTCCCCCTTATCTGTTTTCGGAAAAATCTTCCGAAGTATTTTTTCCAGAAATGCAATCAGGTTTCCGATCAGACATACCGGATGATACAGCCATCTGGGATCTCCTATCATAAGATCAAGTATGAAGCCTGCAGCAAGGGCAGGCATACTGTAATATAACATATTTTTAAAACTCCTTGTTATGATATTCCAGACATTTCATGAGAAAAGCCCTGGGAATCTGGGGATTTCCATAATAATAGATATGAGGATATCCTACCAGCAGGTTACTGCTGCTGTGCATACAGTCCCAGCCTCTTTTGCTCATAGGCTTCGCTGCATGGAAATCACTTCCGCAGTTCTCAGAATCAAAATAGTGGAATTCATGAGCCGGAATCTCACCGATCTCCTCTGCACTTCTGCCAAAAACAGATTTCCCGGCAGTTAATGTGATATATCCAAATCTGGTCAGTCTGGGAGTGCGGAAACATTTTCCGGGGATCACTCCGCAGGTTTTCCGGAACACTCCATCCATATCCTCCATCTGCTCATGAAGATACATAAAGCCTCCGCATTCTGCCATACATGGCATGCCCTGTTTAACTGCCTGTGCAATCTCCTCTTTCATGGATGCATTGCGTTCCAGTGCCTCTCCATTTAATTCCGGATAACCGCCATAGAGAAGAATCCCATCCAGATCTGCAGGAAGATGTTCATCATGAACCGGCGAGAAATCAACCAGCTCTGCTCCCATTTCCTGAAGGAGACGAAAATTGTCCTCATAAAAGAAACAAAAGGCTTCATCCTTTGCCACTCCGATACGCAGTTTCTGTGGCAGACAATATCCATATGTCCTGTCTTTCTGTATCAGAGATTCCGGCACTTGCAGCTCCTCTGCATTTTTGGCAAGTGCAAGGATCCTGTCGATTTCCAGTGTATCTTCCAATATTCCGGCCAGCTTCTGCAAACGCTCCTTCAGATCAGAAATCTCCTCAGGAAGCACAAGGCCCAGATGACGGCTCTCGATCACACAGTCCTCCACCTTTGGCACATATCCAAGAACCTCCACCCCAAGCTGTTCTTCCACCAGCTTCTTCATTCTGGGATAAAGCATAGGAGACATCTGGTTAAAGATCACGCCTTTGATATGGCTTTTCTCTTTGTACTCCATAAAACCTTTGATGTAAGCTGCCAGGGAAATACTCATTCCTCTGCTGTTTACCACAAGTATGACCGGAGTATCTGTGGTATCTGCCAGGTCATAGGCGCTTGCTTTCGTGGATATTCCACCCACGCCGTCATAATAGCCCATAACACCTTCCATTACTGCAATATCACAGTCTGCTGCATTTTTTCCAAGCAGATATCGGGTTGTCTCGGCATCTGTAAAAAAGGTATCCAGATTTCGGGATTTCGTCCCGATGACTCTGGAATGAAACATGGGATCTATATAATCCGGTCCGCATTTAAAAGATGCCACTTTCATTTTTCGATTGACCAGTGCCTGCAGAAGTCCGCAGGTAATCAGAGTTTTGCCACTGCCGCTGGCTCCTGCCGCAAGAAGTATTCTTGGAATATCCATCCCTGTTCTCCTCTGTTTCTGGTTACTGTTCACTCCGTTTCCAGTGTAGTGCGTGAACAGTAACCTGTTTCTGTCCTATATTTTTTCAACAATTTCAGGGCATTCCAATCTATTAACTGTTAATCTGTATTTCCTTAACTGTTAATTTGTAATCCCTGATATCTGCATCATTTGTTATTTCCCGGGATTCTGAAGTGTAATAATATAAATGGGATTCTCGCCCATCATCATATGATAACGTCCGATTGCCTTTGAACGTGCTGCACTTAGCTGTACGATCTCATTCTCTTCAAATCCAAACTCTTTCGCTGTTTCCAATGCTTCGGACACAGTTTCAAGAGTGATACAGTTGATTACGATCCGGACCTGAGGGTTCTTTTCAACCAGCAGCTTCACGATCTCTTTCAGATTTCCTGACGAGCCTCCGATAAAAGCATGGGTTGGTGTCGGAAGATCTTTCAGAGCCTCCGGTGCAAGTCCTTCCACAATCTCCAGATTATCCGCTGCAAATTTCACCTTATTCCGGTGGATCAGTTCCACTGCGTCTTCCTTTTTCTCAATTGCCCAGACCTGTCCCTGATGAGCACGAAGTGCCATCTCTATTGACAGTGAGCCTGTTCCTGCACCCACATCATAGCAGACCGAATCAGCGGTCAGTCGCAGTTTGGAAAGGGATACCGTGCGCACCTCTTCCTTTGTCATGGGCGCTTTGCCTCTGATAAATTCCTCATCTCTGATTCCATGTGTTTCCAGCCGTGTTCCTGCATTTTCATTTACTGCACAGATGACAGATAAAGGATCCCCCTTATATTCTGTCAGTTCGCTGGCTGGTTTTACAAAAATCTTCTCATTTTCATAAGACAGATTCTCTCCCACATACAGGAGCACATCACCCATCCCGTATTTTACCAGTTTCTCTGCCAGAACTGCTACACCGTCTGAAGTTCCAAGTATGGAAAATACTTTCTCTGCATAACAGATATGTGAAATAAGATTACAGCCTCTTCCATGTGCACTGACAATTTTGGCATCATCCCAAGACAATCCTATTTGGGACATAAAATATACAACTGAGGAAATCCCACACTGAATCTCTATCTCTGTATTATTTTGTGCTGAACTATCCCGTTCTTCCTCACTCTTCTCTGATCCATTCTTTCTCTGTACTCTCAGATCCGCACTGTCCTGACACAGTACATCCAGAAGTTTTCTGGCTCCGCTGTAGAAGCCCACATCTCCGGAAAGGACGATCACAATATTGTCATACTCCGGATGTGTATCAATGTAATCCCTGATCTCCTGGCTTCTGTATTCCACGAACACATCCTGTCCCGGACGTTTCACAGAATCCACCATCCTCCTGGCACCGATCAGAAGATCCGCCTGCTCCAGGCTGTTCTTACCCTGGACAGTAAGAAGTTTTTGACTTCCCATTCCAATTCCCAGCAATGTAATATGCGGTCTGTGGGCTAAGCTGAAATGTTCTGTAAGAAATCTCTTACATTCTCTCACAGACATCCCTTCCTCCTTCAGAGGACGCCCGATGATCACAGGAACTGCATCACATTCCAGGGCAGCATCGATCTTATCCTGAAATCCACCTGCTTTTCCTGTATCCTTTGTGACCAGATATCTGCAGTCATACTGTCTGAGCATTGCAGCATTCAGTTCTCTGGAAAAAGGTCCCTGCATTCCTATCAGATGTTTTCCCTCGAATCCCAGCTCTGCACAGGCTTTCATCACATTGGGCAGAGAAAGGACTCTGGCATAAAGACGGTTCTGATAATCCTTCATGCCTGTGAATCCGGCCAGCTCCTTGCTTCCTGTTGTCAGCAATACATTTCCCTGAGTCTGATCCAGATAATCTGCAGCAGCCTGAACACTGTCCACATATACTGCCCTGTCCTCATGTTCTCCAGCCTCTCTCAGCACTCTGTAATATGCTGTCTGCGTCTTCTCACAGGCTGTCCTGATATTTACAGTCACCTCAGCAGCATAAGGATGGGTGGCATCCAGCACCATTTCCGGTTTCTCCTGTAAAAAGGTCTCCTCCATGGCTGCAGCATCCAGTCTTCCGGTCTGAACAGTGAGAAATTCATTTTCTGTAAGAGATTTGCTGCCATATTCTGTGGCAACAAATCCCTTTGTCTCTATCTTATGATCTGCCAGAAACCGGCAGATTTCGTATCCTTCTGTTGTTCCCGCAAAAACAAGAACTTTATACATTCCTATATCCCCTCGGTGTTACCATCTTATTGCTGATTTCTTTTGTCTGAGAATTTCCGATAAATACTGTGGTAAACATATCCACCTGTGTATCTCTCAGTTCCTTTAATGTCATTACATGAGCTTCTTCGCCTTCTCTTGCGATATTGGAAACTGTTCCGCAGATGGTATCCGGTGATTTATATTTCATCATCAGGTCACAGGCTTTCTGCAGATAATCATGACGTTTTTTACTTGACGGATTGTAAAGACATACAACAAAATCTGCCTGGGCTGCTGCCAGAAGTCTTGCCTCTATCTTTTCCCATGGTGTGAGAAGGTCACTTAAACTGATCAGACAGAAGTCATGGATCAGAGGTGCACCCAGAACAGCAGCTCCGCCTGTTGCAGCTGTCACACCCGGGATAATCTCCAGTTCTGTTTCCGGATAATTGACACCAACCTCATACATCAGACCTGCCATACCGTAAACTCCGGCATCACCACTGCAGATCATGGAAACAGTCTTGCCTTTTTTTGCCTCTTCAAAAGCAAGCACACAACGGTCCACTTCCTTTTTCATTGGTGTAGTCATAAACTCTTTTCCCGGAAAATATTCCTTCACCAGGTCTACATATACAGTATATCCGATGATCGCATCACTTTCATTCATGGCGCGGATCGCTTTTCCTGTCATCTGGTCATAAGCTCCCGGTCCGATTCCGATTACATATATTTTACTCAAAATGTATCCTCCATTCCCTGGCAGCCACTGCTGTGGTCACACCATTTTCTCCTGTTTTTCTCTGCAGCAGCCTGCCATTTCCACTGGCAAGGACTGCACTTCTCTCACAGACATTGTCCACACCTGTGATCTTTTTTACAAAAGGTGAGGGAGTAAATTCTCCAGGCACCTGTTTCAGTTCTTCTTCTGTATAAGTCACAAAAGGAATCTGCCAGTCCTGTGACAATGACAGGATTCCCTGTTCTTCTTTCTTCAGATCGATACTTGCGATCTGCTCAAATGCTTCTTTATAAAATCCGGATCTGTCCAACACCTTCTGCGCTGCCTCTGCGATTCCACGGGCGTCCTTGTCTTTCCTGCAGCCCATACCCAGAGTCAGACATTTCGGAACTACCTGTGTGGTAGAAATAAAAGGATTACAGGAAGTATGTACAGTAACCGCAACTCCGCAGTCTATATTCGTACAGTCTGTCCCTGTTCCATCAAAATCAGAGCTTTTCTGTGTTTCCTCTTCTGATCTGTCATCCGTACTGTTGACAGGATTCCCATATTCGTCACACCGAATCAGCCCCTCTGGCAGTTCGCCATCCATCGGAAACTCACTGTAAAATCCAACTTTCTTTCCTGCCAGAAGTGCAGCAGAGACTTCCTTTGCTGCTTTCATGTTAAAGATATTGCAATTGTTTTTCTTTGCAAAAACATCTACTGCAAAACGGCGATGCAGGTCTGTGGCTGTTGTGACCACTGGTATTGCTTCCAGAATTTCTGCTGTTTTTAGCGCCAGTTCATTGGCACCGCCCAGATGTCCGGACAGAAGGGAAATGACAAACTTTCCACACTCATCTACAACCAGCACCGCCGGGTCTGACTTCTTTGACGCTACATAAGGTGCAATGCTGCGGACGGCAATTCCGGTGGCACCGATAAAGATCAGTGCATCTGAATCAGAAAATTTCTCTCCTGCCCATGCAGAGGTACTGATCTGAATGGAATCCGGAAGATATTTACTTTTTTTATCCAGTTCTGCTGTCATACCGGCAGCTTCCAGCCCCCGGCATAATCGTTCTCCGGTCTGCTGTCCGGTAAGACTGAAGCATATAAGTGCAATCTTCACTGTTATTTCACAGCCTCACGGAATTCTGTGGTAAACTCCGGATCATACAGCTTGGAACGGTCATAATGTGCTGCTGCAACTGTATCTCCGATGATCATCAGAGCTGTTTTTGTAATATTATTTTCTGCAGCTGTTTTTGCCAGTGTTCCTACTGTGCAGACGAAGGTCTTCTGTTCCGGCCAGGTTGCCTTATATACAATGGCTGCAGGTGTATCTGCTGTATAACCGCCTTCAATAAGACGTCTGCTCAGTTCTTCCAGCATTCCTGTACTTAAGAATACAACCATGGTTGCCTGATGAGCAGCAAATGACTGAATGCTTTCCTTGGACGGAACCGGAGTTCTGCCTTCCATTCGTGTAATGATCACACTCTGGGAAATATCCGGCAGAGTATATTCCAGATTCAGGGCACTTGCAGCACCGCAGAATGCACTGACACCCGGACAGTAATCATAAGCGATATTTTTCTCATCCAGAATATCCATCTGTTCACGGATCGCACCGTAAATACATGGGTCTCCGGTATGAAGTCGGACAGTTGTCTTTCCCTCTGCTTCCGCCTTTTCGATCACATGGATTACTTCCTCCAGTGTCATTTTTGCACTGTTGTGGATAGTGCAGATGTCCTTTGTATATTCCAGAAGCTTTGGATTTACCAGTGATCCGGCATAGATCACCACATCTGCTTCCTCCAGATACTGTTTTCCTCTTACTGTGATAAGATCCGGTGCTCCCGGACCTGCTCCTACGAAATGTACCATAATTTATCATCCTCCTTTATAAATTTATTGTAACTGTGCTTCGTTATTCTGTGCATTAATCAGCTTTATCAGCTTCTCTGCATCTGCAGTTTGTCCCAGATATCCATAAGTATTATTAAAGATCACTGCCCCCAGAAGGATCTGCTCATAGGATCTGTGATTTAAATAAAACTGGATCCTGTCCAGGATCTCTTTCATGGTCTTCTGAAGTATCTGATATTTTTCCAGAATGTCTATTGCTTCATCTGTAGTAGATGCATTCAGGATTTCTTTTGCACACTCCAACGATGCTCCTGCCCGGATCGCATTGGAAGCCAGAACTTCCATCCTGGCATCTGCACTGTGGGAATGGGTATTCATGATCCCTGCTGCAACTTTTACAAACTTTCCAATATGGGCGATGAAAAGGATTCCCTTAACTCCCATATCAATTGCCATGTCAATGGTCTCACCTACATAATTGCTGCATTTGATATTCTTTTCATAAGGAAGATCCATATGCTCCCGCAGATAATCTGCCCCGTAATTTCCCGGTGTTACCAGAAGATATTCTTCTCCCTGGGAAAAATGCTGCTTCATCTCTACATTGATACTCTGTACAAGAGCAGCTTCGCTCATAGGTTCTACGATCCCGGAAGTTCCCAGAATGGAGATTCCTCCCACAATTCCCAGACGTGGATTAAAGGTTTTCTTTGCAATCTCTACACCTTCAGGAACGGAGATGATGATTTTCAGACCACCCTCATAATCATATTTCTCAGTGATTTCTGTGGCTTCACGCAAAATCATGGCCTTTGGCACAGGATTGATGGCTGCTTCCCCGATTTTCTGGGAAAGTCCGGCTTTTGTTACCCTTCCCACGCCAACGCCTCCGTCAAGGATGATTCCCGGTTCTTTTGTTTTCTGCACTGTGGCATAGACCAGAATTCCGTTTGTAGTATCCGGATCATCTCCTGCATCCTTCTGAATTGCACAGGTCACCTGATTTCCTTCCATCTGGATGTCTTTCAGTTCCAGTGTAAGCAGGATTCCCTTTGGAGTCATCAGAGTGACAGCCTTCTGCATGGCACCACCCAGCAGGATCTCTGCTGCCCCCTTACATGCAGCTGCTGCACAGGAGCCTGTTGTATAGCCAAACCTCATTTTTTTATTGCCACGTATCACGTAGTAATCTTCCAGTCCGTTTTTCATGACGCCTCCTTTGCTGCATTGTTGTCACATTCTGTCTGCAGATTGCTCTACAGCATTGCTATAATGTCATTTACCTGACATTCAAATAAAAAGGAGGGATTTCTGTGTGCAACAAAATCCCTCCTGAAAGTTCTTTTCCCGAAATATCCTCTGGTTGCCGCAGATCATATTTCCTCTCTACAATGAAAAGCAGACAGTATCTGGCTGTTACAGTAACGGACTTGCGCAGGAATTTCACCTGACTTCCTGTAATGCTTTTCCAGAATTATTTCCGAGAATCATTATATAATTTTGAGCAGTAAAAGTCAACGCATTTCATGGTTATACCGCCTTGTTATACTACCTTATGCTTCAGCCATTTCCTGCCGTGGAAGCGAAGAGAAAATACGATTCCCCGCACTGTCCAGTCAGTAAACATTCCAATCCATACAGCCATTGGGCCGAAGCCTCTGAAACGGATCAGATATACACAAAGACAAAAACGGAATGTCCACATAGTGATACAGGATGTGATCATAGAAAATTTTACATCTCCGGCTGCTCTGAGGCCATAGGCAGGGATGAATGCCAGAGTCCATACAATAGGTTTGACAACCGTTATCCAGGATATCATATGGAAACACATTCTTGCACTTTCCGGTTCCATACCACCCAGCTTTGTGACCGGAATGGTTAAGGCAAACACCAAAAGACAGCTTGCAACAACAATGATTTCTGCAAAAACACTTAATTTCTTAATATAGTAAACTGCCTCATCCTTTCTGCCCGCTCCCAGACACTGTCCTACTACCGTCATCAGACCGATTCCTACACCGATAGCTGCAATACCGTTAAGGTTCTCAAGGATATTCGTCATTGCCTGAGCTGCAATGGCTACCGTCCCCAGTGTAGATACGGAAGACTGTATTGCCAGCTTTCCAAGCTGAAACATGCTGTTTTCTATGCCGGACGGGATTCCCAGAGCCAGAACTCTTCTGATCATTTTTCCATCGGGACGGATCTGTCTGTAATTTCTGACTACAATAGGCTGTCTGTCCATACGAAGCTGCCAGAGTACCACTACAGCACAGAAGACTCTGGATGCAAGAGTTGCGATGGCAGCTCCTGCCACTCCCATATTGAATCCCCAGATCAGCGCCGCATTTCCGCCGATATTAATCACATTTGAAATAACCGATACTGTCATTGGCCCTCTGGTATTTCCCTGGGACCGGAATATGGATGCTCCCGCATCATAAAGTGCTATAAATGGGAAGGATAATGCCGTATAGAAGAAATACACCTGAGAGGCAGTCATAACATCTGATTCTACTTTTCCGAATATCAGTTTTAACAGCGGCACACGAAACAGCAGGCACAGAGCAGTCACTGCTACGGATATGGCAGTAATGATAAATAATACCTGTCTTGCTGATTTATTTGCCATTTCATGATTTTTCTGACCTATGTACTGTGAACAGAGGATTGCACCGCCTGCTGCCAGCGCTGAGAACGCCTGGATCACCAATACATTGATGGAATCCACCAGAGATACCGCGGATATTGCAGCAGAGCCTACATTGCTGACCATCATGGTATCCACAGTTCCCATCAGGGAATTCAGTACCTGTTCAAAAATAACCGGTATCAACAGGGTTCGGAGCATTTTGTTTGTAAAAATATGTTGCTGTTCTTCCATTTTCGTCAATTCCTCTTTTTTACTTTACCCGAATTATTTATTTTTCCTGTAAATCAACATCAAGCCCTTGAGAAGCAGTTCTTCATCCAGGATGATTTCCTTTCTGCAGTGAGGTACAATCTTCTTTGCCAGACCGCCGGTAGCAATCACAGTTGTTTTTTCTCCAAGTTCTTCTTCTATACGGTCAATAATTCCGTCCAAAGCCGCCGCATTGCTATAAAGCACCCCACTTTTCATGCACTCAATTGTATTTTTTCCGATAATATGTCTGGGTGCATCGATGCTGATTCCACTAAGCTGGGAAGCTCTGGCAGTAAGCGCATCCAGAGAAATTCCCACACCTGGCATGATCATACCACCTATATATTGTTTCTTGCTGTTCACCACTGATATTGTAGTAGCAGTGCCCATATCAATCACCACAAGAGGAACCGGATAGCTGGCCAGTCCTGCCACCGCATCAGCCACCAGATCAGCTCCCAGCTGTCCCGGATTATCCATCACAATATTCAAACCAGTCTTTACACCAGGCCCCAGCACCATAACCTCTTTTTTCAGAATTTTCTCTGCTGCCAGTTTTGCAATACCTGTAATCTGAGGCACAACTGAAGAAATAATGCACCCCTCAATGTCTGTCCGTTTAATATGATAAATATCCAGTACAGTTTTAAGATCTACCGCATACTCCAGCTCTGTCTTTGTGCGCACTGTCGAAAGCCGCTCTGTAAAATAAATCTTTTCTTCATCTATACATCCAACTACAATATTCGTATTTCCTATATCAATTGCTAAAATCATTCTGTCATTTCCTTATCTTTTTACAATTTACTATAAATTACATAACATAAAAAGAGACTGCCGCAAATCTCTTTTGTGCAACAGCCTCCCTTTCTATCCTTTTCTTTATTTGCTGCCCGCTGTCATAACCAGAATTTTATCCAGAAGTCTGCCGGCCGCACCTTCTTTTGTCATAAGAGGAAGTGAAATTTCCTCTTCCCGGGTGATCAATGTTAGTACATTTGTGTCTCCCTGGAATCCGGCACCCTCTACTTTTACATTGTTTGCTGCAACCATATCCAAGTTTTTCTTTACCAGCTTTGCTCTGGAATTCTCGATCACATTCTGGGTTTCCATGGAAAATCCACACAAAAACTGTCCCGTTGGCTTATGTTCTCCCAGATATTTCAGAATATCATCTGTTCTCTCCAATTCTATGGACATCTGTCCCTCACTCTTCTTGACTTTCTCGTCGCTGACATTTGCAGGGCGATAATCCGCAACTGCCGCTGCTTTAATGATAATGTCCTGTTCATCACTGATAGAAGTCACCGCTTCATACATATCCTTTGCAGTCACAACAGGTACCAGATTTACAAACATTGGTGGCTCGATAGCAGTGCATCCACTCACCAGCGTAACATCTGCGCCACGAAGCATGGCAGTTTTCGCAATTGCATATCCCATTTTTCCTGAAGAATGATTCGTGATATATCGCACAGGGTCAATTGCCTCCTGTGTGGGACCTGCTGTTACCAGAATTTTTTTTCCCTTCAGATCCTTTTCACAGGCAGTTTCTCTTTCAATATAAGCAAGCAATGTCTCTGGTTCAGGCATCTTGCCCGCACCTGTATCACCACATGCCAGATATCCGTTTGCCGGTGCAATCACTTCATATCCATAATGCTCCAGAATTTTAAGGTTATCCTGTACAACAGGGTTTTCAAACATATTTGTATTCATGGCTGGTGAAATGAATTTCTTACATTTACATGCCATGATCGTGGTGGTAAGCATATCATCTGCAATCCCATGAGCCAGCTTGCCAATCACATTTGCGCTTGCCGGTGCGATCATCACTACGTCTGCCTTCTTTGCAATGGATATATGCTCTACCTGAAACTGAAAATTCCGGTCAAAGGTGTCTACCAGGCATTTATTTCCTGTGAGAGTTTCAAAAGTAATGGGATTGATAAAATTTGTAGCGTTTTCTGTCATCAGTACATGCACATCTGCATGACGCTTCTTTAATGCGCTGGCCAGACTGGCGATCTTATATGCCGCAATGCTGCCCGTCACACCCAATAATACAGTTTTTCCCTCAAGCATCTTCAAATTCTCCATCAGTCTATGATCGTAACTTTCTCGATTACAGGCTGCTCCTCTTTTGAAATGGTTCCATTATCATCTGTAGGTTTTGCATCCTCACAGATCTTATCCACAATATCCATACCCTCTGTTACATGTCCGAATCCGGCATAATCCCCATCCAGGAAGGTGCTGTCTGCCTGTACAATAAAGAACTGAGAGCTTCCACTGTCCGGGTCCTGGGCTCTTGCCATGGAAATAGTTCCTCTTGTATGGGAAATATTATTTTCCACGCCATTGTTGCTGAATTCTCCCTTGATGTTCTCATCAGATCCACCGGTTCCATCTCCATTAGGGTCTCCGCCCTGGATCATAAATCCCTCAATAATACGATGGAAAGTAAGTCCGTCATAAAATCCATCCTGAGCAAGCTTTACAAAATTTGTCACTGTAACAGGTGCGGAATCTGCATCCAGCTCTACCTCAATGGTACCGTAATCTTTAACCTCTATCTCTGCATGATGTGTTCCTGTAAGCTCTTTTGAGGTATCCAGAAGTACTCCCTGCGCAGCATCTGTGCTCTCCTTATCTGCATCCTTGCTTTCAGTATCTGAACTGTCTGCTGATTCGCTTTCTGAACCATCGGAGAAGCCTGCCTCTTCTGCTTCCTTCTCGCTTACAGCCTCATCACTGTCTGATGTCCCGGATTCTGTTTTTGTATCCGTTTTACTTTCCTGCTCAGAAGTATCTTCTGCAGATGTTTCCTGTGATTTTGATGTATCTTCTGCCTTTTCACTGCTTCCGCAGCCTGCAAGCAGTCCTGCTGACATAGCTGTAACACAAAGTGCTGCCAGTAATTTTCTCTTCATAAATCTATACCTCCGATTGTTACTATTTTTTCATACCCGGTTTTACTGTGATATCGCCAGGCTTCCTTATTGCATTATAACGTATCATTAAAAAAAAACAACTCTTTTCACATATTTTTCATGTGTATATAATGATATATAATGATGTTAGGGGCAAAAAGTATTTTGCCCCTAACTTAATATCCACGAATTGCTCCGCTGCAAAGCAGCTCCCGCAATTCTCAAACATTCGAAATCCGCTGATTTACTACGTAAATCGCTACTTTCTCATGTTTGGCGGGTCCCAAGTTCAAAAGTCTTATCGTGCAAGCACGAACGACTTTTTGACCTTTTGACCCTGATATCATATATATTTATGTACGAGTATTCTGGGAAAGAGGGAGATTATGGTTACGATTAAGGAAATAGCGAAATACTGTAATGTTTCCATTGCGACAGTTTCCAATATCATTAATGGAAAACCAAATGCAAGTAAGGAAACAAAAGAGCGTGTGCTTCAGGCTATCGAAGAATTAAATTATACTCCGAACTACATTGCCAAGAATTTAAAGACAAGAAGAACCAGGACCATAGGCGTTGTTGTGGAGGATATTACGGTATTCTGCGCACCGGAGATTATTGATGGAATCACGAAATGCTGTGAGGAGAAGGGATATCATATTCTTCTGACAAATCTTCGATTATATAAGAAATTCGGAGACAGTTATTATGGCAATGAGAAATTCTTTCAGATGGTACGGCGGGAAGCAAAGGAACTGATTGCCAAGCAGGTGGATGGAATCGTATACGTGACTGCGCATGAAAGAACTTTGAAATGCCTTCCGGAAAATCTTACAGTTCCGGCCAGTATGGCATATGGCTATACAAAATCTGAGAATTATCCGTCGGTTGTAGTAGATGATAAAAAAGGTGCTTACGAAATCGTGAATTACGTGATATCCATGGGGCACAGGAACATTGGAGTGATTACAGGTAAAGAACGAAGCATTCATACCCATGACCGCTTACTGGGATATCAGAAAGCATTGTATGATCATTCACTTTTCTTTAATCCGGATGCAATTGTGGAAGGCGGATGGACCCGTGAAGGTGGTTATGAGGCAACGGACCGCCTGCTGGAGCAGAAGGTAACAGCTATTTTCTGCATGAATGATATTATGGCAGGCGGAGTTTATGACCGGCTTGAAGAACTCGGTCTGGTACCTGGTCAGGATATCTCTGTAGTGGGATTTGATAACAGGGAACTTTCCAACTATTATAAACCACCGCTGACAACCACCGCACTTCCGCTGTATGAAATAGGATATACAGCCTGTGCGAATGTAATAGAAGAGGTGGAATCAGAGTCAGAAGAGAAGTCAAAGAAAAATGACGCAGCAGAAGAAAGCAGTGTTGCACGTAAAACGAAAGAAACGGAAAAAAATACGTCAGGAAAGGTCGTAGAGATTCCGAAAATGTGTAAACTTCTTATACGTCAGTCTGTAAAAGATATCAGGAATGAATAAGAACTGCCTGATTCAGTTAAACTATTAACAAAAATACAACACTAAATTTGTATATCTTGTATAAAGTTAAACGTTTTACATCAAGGTATATTGACACATCCTTACAACTGTGATATAAAAAATATAAGAAAAAATGATTACGGAAAGGCAGGAAAAGGCTTTTCCGTAAAAAAATTCATTTATTGTTAAACGTTTAATCTATGAAGCAGATGATATGCAGATTTCGTGTTGCTCATTTTGTATCGTGAAATGTATTGCCAGATATGGTGAACAGTAGCATAACTGCAGAAATCTGGGGGATAAAAGGAGGAAAGAGAATGGAAAAAGCGGCGAATTCAAGTATTTCTCTAAAGAATTTCCGTATTACAGATAATTTCTGGAATAAATATGTACACCTCGTTAAAGATGTGATCATTCCATACCAGTGGGATATTTTGAACGACCGTCTGGATGATGTGGAAACAAGTCATTGCATAGAGAATTTCCGAATTGCAGCAGGTGAGAAAGAAGGAGAGTTTCAGGGAGCTGTATTTCAGGATACAGATGTTGCCAAATGGCTGGAGGCAGTAGGATTTGCACTAAGTTACGAACGCGATGAGAAACTGGAAGCACTGGCAGATGAGACGATAGATCTGATTGGGCGCGCACAGCAGGAAGACGGCTACCTGAATACATATTTTACCATCAAGGAACCAGATGGCCGCTGGAGTAATCTGATGGAAGGGCATGAACTCTATACAGCTGGACACATGATCGAGGCTGCAGTTGCCTATTACGAAGCCACAGGTAAGAGACATTTCCTGGATATTGTATCGAAATTTGCGGATCTTATCTGCGAAACATTTGGCCCTGAGGAAGGAAAGATTCATGGATACCCGGGACATCAGGAAATCGAACTGGCACTTGTGAAGCTTTACCGCGTGACGAAAGAGAAAAAATATCTGGAACTGGCAAAATATTTCCTGGACATCAGGGGAGAGGGCGCCAATTATTTCCTGGAAGAGGAGAAACGACCGGGACACAAACGGATATTTCCGGAATTTTCAAACTATGATCCGAAATATTCCCAGTCTCATGAGCCTGTAAGAAAGCAGAAAACAGCAGAAGGCCATGCAGTACGTGCAAATTACATGTATTCAGCAATGGCAGATCTGGCATATGAATATCAGGATAAAGAACTTGAAGATACCTGTAAGACCTTATGGAATAACATGGTTCACAGGAGAATGTATCTGACAGGTAGCGTAGGATCTTCTGGTTTGCTGGAGCGTTTTACTACAGATTATGACCTCCCAAATGACAGCAATTATTCTGAGACTTGTGCTTCAATCGCACTGGCAATGTTTGGAAAGCGAATGGCAGATATGGAGAAGGATGCTTCCTATATGGATACGGTGGAACGGGCATTGTACAATACACTCTTATCGGGAATTGCCATGGACGGAAAGAGTTTCTTCTATGTAAATCCTCTGGAAGTGTGGCCGGCAAACTGTATTCCGAGAACTTCCAAAGAGCATATTAAACCGGTACGCCAGAAATGGTTCGGAGTAGCCTGCTGTCCGCCCAATATTACAAGAACGCTTGCTTCTCTGGGACAATATATTTATTTCCAGGAAGAGAACCGGATTTACATGAACTTGTACATTTCCAATGAGACGAAAGTTCAGATCCATGACATTCCATTTATAATTAAAATGGAAGGAAATTTTCCATGGGAGAACAAACTAAAGTTTACGATAGAAGGTGACGCAGAAGCAGATGCGATGCTCGCATTCAGAGTTCCGTCCTATGCAAAGAATTTCTGCATTAAGAAGAATGGACAGGAAGTAAAGATAAACGTTGATCATGGATATGCAAAAGTGGAGGGAAAGGTTTATCAGGATACATTTGAGATCAGTTTTGATGCACCGCCGGTATTTGTCCATGCCAATCCGCAGGTAAGAGTAGATTGCGCAAAGACAGCTCTGGTAAAGGGCCCGCTGGTTTACTGTCTGGAGGAAACGGACAATGGCGATGACCTTGCTGCGGTACTGGTAGACACCGCCCAGACTCCACAGGAAACTTATGAGGAAGAACTTTTGGGCGGATGCAGCGTCATTCATCTGGATGGAAAGAAGATTTCTACACAGGGATGGGATGCTGACTGCTTGTATCAGGAGAAACCTGTAACACTGGATAATGTGAAGCTGACTCTTGTTCCATACTGTTATTGGGGAAACCGCAAAAAAGGTGAGATGCTTGTGTGGATGAGAGAACTTCTGTAAAGAGGAGAGAGAAGTAAATGAAAAAATTTCTATATTCTAAAAAAGCTGCGCCCTATGTGTTTATCCTGCCTTTTGTGCTTACATTTGCAATTTTCTGGATCGTACCGATTGCGAAATCAGCCATCATGAGTACGGAGAAGATACTTCCGGGGCAGGTGAAATTTCTGGGAGCCGGTAACTATACCAGACTTCTGGGTGACCGAGTATTTAAGGTAGCTGTATTTAACAGTTTCAAATATATGATCGCAACGTTGATACTGTTAATTCCGATTCCTATGCTTCTGGCATGCATCATTAATTCAAAAGTAGTAGGAAAAAAGATTCAGAGTTTCTTTAAAATGTCTCTGTTCATTCCGGCCCTGACATCCGTTGTAGTTGCTGGTACTGTATTTCGTCTGATTTTTGGTGAGATGGATACGGCGCTGATGAATCAGGTGATCGGAGCAATAGGAATGGCACCGATCAAGTGGCTGAAGAATGCAGGTACAGGATTTTTTGCACTTCTGCTTCTGGCCTGCTGGCGCTGGTTTGGCGTAAATATGATGTATTTCCTTTCCGGTCTGCAGAGCATTCCGACAGATTATTATGAAGCGGCCTCCATTGACGGGGCAACTACCTGGCAGAAATTTGCCCGTATTACGGTTCCGATGCTGAAACCGACGATCGTATACGTACTGACAATCAGTATTTATGGTGGTCTGGCAATGTTTAATGAAAGTTATATGCTGTATTCCGGAAACAATTCTCCGAACAATATCGGACTTACTATTGTAGGTTATCTGTACCGTCAGGGTATTGAGAAAAATGATATGGGTTATGCCTCAGCAGTAGGTATCGTTCTTCTGGTACTTGTACTTGTGATCAATATCATACAGCTGACTGCAACCGGAACATTTAAGAAGGAGGAGAAGTGATAAAATGAGCAATGTTACGAGCGTATCCGCCGCGAAATCAAATAAGCCAAAGAAAACAGCGGTAAAAGTACTTGCCTACGTATTTCTGATCGCGCTGGCACTTATCATTTTGATCCCTTTCTGGGCAATTTTTGCAGGAACTTTTCAGGAAGGAACCATGCTGATCCGTTATGGACTGAATCTGAAAATTGATTTTTCAAAAGCAAACTTTAACAATTACATTATGCTGTTTACAGATTCGGGAAATTATTTCCGCTGGTTCTTTAACAGCTTCGTACTTACGATTGTTCAGGTTGTGCTGACATTATTTATCAGTGCCTTTGTAGCATATGGATTTTCTGCATATGAGTTTAAGTTTAAAAATGCACTTTTCGTATGTGTGCTGCTGATTATGTCAGTGCCGTTTGAGATGCTGATGCTTCCTTTATACGTGCAGATCAATGATATGGGATTATCTGACAGCTATGCAGCGATTTTCCTGCCGTTTCTGGCACATGCGTCTACAATTTTCTTCTTCCGCCAGTATCTGACCGGACTGCCGAAGGAAATCATAGAGGCCGGAAGAATTGACGGTGCGAGTGAGTATGGAATTTTCTTTAAACTGGTACTGCCGATCATGAAACCGTCTTTTGCAGCCATGGCAATCTTAAATGGTATGAACTGCTGGAACAACTTCCTGTGGCCGCTGCTGGTACTCAGAAGTTCAGAGAAATACACACTTCCAATTGGTCTGAATACTCTGATTACACCATATGGAAATAACTATGACCTTCTGATCGTGGGTTCATTTTTCTCGATACTTCCGATTCTGATCCTGTTCTTGTGCTTCCAGAAATATTTTATTGAAGGTATGACTGCAGGTGCGGTAAAAGGATGATAAAATAGAGGGTGATTAAATAAAAATAAAGCTGATAGAAGTAAACAGGAGGACTGACTATGAAAAACGCAAAAATGACCATTGATAAAGCTTTCCGTATTTCGGAAGTGGATAAGAGAATTTATGGTTCTTTTATTGAGCATCTTGGAAGAGCAGTATATGGAGGAATTTATCAGCCAGATCATGCCTCCGCGGATGAAGATGGATTTCGCGGGGATGTACTGGAACTGGTAAAGGATCTGAATGTGCCGGTAATCCGTTATCCGGGTGGAAACTTTGTATCAAACTTTTTCTGGGAAGACAGTGTGGGGCCATTGTCTGAGCGTAAGCCGAGACTGGAGCTGGCGTGGAGAAGTCTGGAGCCGAATACATTTGGACTGGGCGAATTTGCCAAGTGGACAAAGAAGGCAGGCGCTGACGTGATGATGGCTGTAAATCTGGGAACAAGAGGGACAGCTGATGCCTGCAATCTTCTGGAATACTGTAACCATCCGTCGGGAACGAAATACAGTGATCTTCGTATCAAACATGGGGTAAAAGATCCGTATAACATTAAACTCTGGTGTCTGGGAAATGAGATGGACGGAGAGTGGCAGATCGGCAAGAAAACAATGCACGAGTATGGACGTATCGCGCAGGAAACTGCCAAGGCAATGAAACTGATTGATCCATCTATCGAGCTGGTTTCCTGTGGAAGTTCTTTTATGGATATGCCCACATTCCCTCAGTGGGAGGCTACAACACTGGAGTATGATTATGACTATGTAGATTATGTGTCTCTTCATCAGTATTATGGAAATCTGAATAATGACAGCACAGATTATCTGGCAAAATGCGATGATATGGATGCCTTTATCCGTACAGTGATCTCTACCTGTGATTTCGTAAAAGCGAAAAAACGCAGCAAAAAAACGATTAATTTAAGCTTTGATGAGTGGAATGTCTGGTTCCATTCCAAGAGTGAAGAGGAAGATATTACCACAAATCATCCATGGCAGATCGCACCGCCGCTTCTGGAGGATCATTATAATTTTGAGGATGCACTTTTGGTCGGCCTGATGCTGATCACATTGCTGAAACATGCAGACAGAGTAAAAATCGCATGCCTTGCACAGCTTGTAAACGTTATTGCTCCTGTTATGACAGAAAAAGATGGAACAGCATGGAGACAGACGATTTATTATCCATTCCTGCATGCATCTAAATATGGCCGTGGCACAGTTTTACAGCCTCTGGTAGATGGTCCGTCCCATGAGACATTGGAGCATGGAGAGGTCAGCGATATCGTCAGCGTGGCTGTTTATAACGAGGCAGAGGATGAAGTGACGATATTTGCAGTAAACCGTAATCTTCAGGAAGACATTCTGCTTACCACAGATGTAAGATGCTTCGAGGGATACCAGGTGAAAGAGCATATTGTGCTGGAGAACGAAGATCTTAAGGCAGAGAATGGTCCGGATGGTGAAAAAGTTGCACCAAAACTGGTATCAGCAGGCGAGGTAGAAGCAGGAGAACTGCAGGTTATGCTGAAAAAAGCAACCTGGAATGTAATCAGACTTGGAAAAAAATAAGTAAAACGTATAATATTGTGAAAAATACACAATAAATCAAATATGTTTTTGGGGACAACAACAGAAAACACAAAAAATACAGAAAATATATTTACAAACAGAAAATTAAGTGGTATATCTATTAACAACAAGTAAAACGTTTAATAAAACAAAAATAAAGGAGGATACAACATGAAGAAAAGAAAAGCGATGGCTCTTGCACTGTGTGCAGCTATGATGATGGGAACCTTTGGAGGATTTGAAGTAAAAGCGGCAGACGGTGATTCTGCAGAAGCAACAGACCTGGAGTTCTGGACATTCGTAGAGCTTCACGGACAGTTCTATGAGAATATGGCAGAGAAATGGAATGAAGCAAATCCTGATAAACAGGTTAAAGTTGATGTAAATGTAATGCCATATGATGACATGCATAACAAACTGCAGATTGCATTAACTTCTGGTGAAGGAGCTCCGGATTTTGTAGACATTGAGCAGGGTAAATTTGCTAACTTTACACAGGGAACACCGGCGCTGATGGATCTGACAGAAGCGGCAGAGCCTTATACATCCACAGGTGATATCGTACAGTCCAGACTTGATCTGTACAGCAAAGATGGCAAGCTGTATGGACTTCCAACACACGTTGGAGCAACAGTTGCATTCTATAACACAGAACTTCTGGATGCAGCAGGAATTGATTATACAACCATCAAGACATGGGACGATTTCAAAGAAGCAGGAAGCAAATATTACGAAGCAACAGGCAAATATCTGGGAACAGCAGATACAACAGCTCTGTGGACAGAGAACCTTCTTCTTGCAGAACTTGGCGGAGAATACACAGACGGTGATACAGTTACAGTAAATTCCGAGCAGATGAACGAAGCAATGAGCATCTTAAAAGACCTTTATGATGCAAAGGCAATCGGAACAGTACCTGGAGGAAATCCTGACAAAGAAGAAGCATACGGCGCATTTAACAGTGGCGATTACGCATGCGCGATCATGCCAATGTGGCAGATGTCCAGATACACAAGCTATATGCCGGAACTTTCCGGTAAAATTGCAATCGCACCTGCACCGGTTGTAGAAGATACAAAAGCAAAATCTGTTGGTGGCGGTGGAACTGGTACAGCTGTTGTAGCTGATGGTGAAAACGCAGAACTTGCAGCAGAATTCCTTGCATATGCAAAACTTTCCGAAGACGGCGCAGCAGAAATCTGGGATCTCCTTGGATTTGATCCTTGTAACAAAGCTGTATGGTCAGACGAAGCTGTAACAAATAACCCTGACAACCAGTATGTACAGTATTTCGAGAACAACCCATTTGATGTACTGAAAGAAATCGAAGATGGAATCGTAGGTCTTGAATCTCATTCTTCTTCCTCTTATCCGTCCATCAATACAGAGTTCACAACCGTTACTCTGAATGATATCTTCGAGAACGGAACAGATGTGGCAGAAGCACTTGATCAGGCACAGTCAGATCTGCAGAATGAACTTGGACAGTAAATAAATGAGAAGCGGAAAAGTTTAAAACCGAATGAAGCGATAAAAAAGAGGATTGCGGCAATCGCAATCCTCTTTTTTATGGAAAATCATGTTGAAAAAATATTTTGTCTTTTTCCGGTTGCATAGCCCGGTTTTTATTTCTTCTTTTTATCTTTATTAGGTTCAGGTGTTGGGTTCATTCCGTCTATCAGGTGCTCGATCATCATCTTTTTTACATAAACATCGAAGCTCAGCAGGCAGATAAAGGAAAATCTCTTAAGGTTCTCCTGATCTTCTTCGTCTGCATCAGAGAATGTATCCTGGGCGGATTTGTATTTACGCAGCAGATCTTTCTTTAGAGATTCAATCTGCTCTTTTTCCATGCTGAAAACTTCATTATAAATATAAGTCATATCTTTCTCAGTCATAGACTTGAAATATTTCTGCACAATCGGTGTGAGCAGAGTCTGTATATCATTGATAGACAGGATATTCTTGAAATAGTAAATAAAGATCAGCATAAGTACATGCTCTTTGGAATAACGCTTCTTTTCCGGCGGGGGAAGAAGCTTATTTTTGGCGTAATTATTGATCATGGTCTTGGTCAGAATCTTGTCATCCCCGTAGCGCTTGGTGGCAGCCAGCTGTTCTTCCATGAAGGTTGTGACCTGATCCATGTATAAGTCAATATTTGGAATATCTTCTGGTTTAATATAGTCAATCCTGGAAATACTGGACAGAATACTGTTGATCATGTCTTTATCATCGATTGTCATCTTTCATCACCTCTGTCCCTTATTATATAGTTTCAAATACTACTTGTAAATGTTTTTTTTACTGAATTAGCAAAATGGATTGTAAAAGCGTCCGCATTTTATAGTTACTGTTAGACTGATCAATAACAGCAGTACGCCCAGCACCAGCGTGAGAAAATCTCTGCGTGCAAAAGGTCTTTGGGTGTACCAGGTGCGTTTTTTGTTTTTGCCGAAGCCCCGAAGTTCCATTGCATTGGAGATGGTATCGATCCGGTTCAGGCTGGTAAGGATTAAGGGCAGCAGAATGTTCACAGAGTTTTTCAGTCTGGAAAAAAACCTTTCATTTTTTCCAAGCTCCACACCTCTGGCCTGCTGCGCCTGGCTGATGCTGTGATAGTCTCTCTGGATATCCGGAATATAGCGCAGAGCAATGGACACAGAATAACCTACCTTGTAGGAAATCCCGATACTGTTTAAGCTTGCCGCAAATTCGCTGGGATCAGTGGCAGAGATAAACAGGATAGCCACAGGAAGGGCTACAAAATATTTCAGGGAAATATTGACCATATAAAACAGCTGTTCTGCGGTAAGGTCATAGCGCCAGAATAAATGGCAAAGTACATGGCGGGTGCCGTATAGATGGGTTCCCTGATTGGGGTCGAACAAAAAGATAAACAGATTGTTCAGCAACAGGAACACCAGCATAAAGATCATCATAAACCGTACTTCCCGAATCTTAATTTTGCTTAGTCTGAAAGCAGCTATGCTTACTGCCAGGAGTCCGAGCAACACCCAGGTATTGTAGGTGATCATACTTGCAAAGGTAAAGAGCAGGAAGAATGCCAGTTTGGTAGTTCCGGTCAGTCTGTGAATCACACTTTTTCTTGGAAGATAATTTAATACAGTATTAGCGGCCATTGTCCCGTACCTCCCTGTCTTCTTCAATAAAACGTTCCACAAAGGCTTCCGGCGGAGTGATATCGCATCGGTTAGCGAGAGTGAAAAGACTGGTTTCTTTTAACGTGGCCTGAGTGATCAGGGATTCATCACAGAGAACTGCGGCTGCACTTCGGTCTGCGATCAGCTGCCCGTCAGAGAAGACCAGAGCTCTGGGCGTATATTCCAGCATCAGATGCATATCATGAGTGATCATTATAACAGTAACTCCGCGTTGGTTGAGTGTACGGAGAAATTCCATAATCTCTGTATAATGATGAAAGTCCTGTCCTGCAGTAGGTTCGTCCAGGATGATCAGTTCCGGATCCTGTACCAGTACACTGGCAATGGTTACACGCTTTTTCTGGCCAAAGCTGAGGGCTGATACCGGCCAGTTACGGAAAGGATAAAGTCCGCAGATTTTCAATGTATTTTCTACCTTTTCGCGAATCTGGTCTTCTGTCATGCCGGAATTTCGCAGACTCAGGGCCACCTCGTCGAAAATCATGGTTTTTGAGATCATCTGATTTGGGTTTTGCATGACATAACCGATATATTTTGCCCGGTGTCGGATATTTTCTCCGGAAAGATTTCTGCCATTAAAAAGTAAGGTTCCCTGATCAGGCGTTTCGAACCCGCAGATCAGCTTGGACAAGGTAGATTTACCTGCACCGTTGCGTCCTACAATGCTGACCATTTCTCCCTTGTATATGGTAAGAGTTACATCCTTCAGTGTGGGGTGGTTCCGGGTATATCCAAAGCTTAGGTTCTTTATCTCAAGGAGCGGTTCCGGTGTGCCGGAAGGCTCAGAAAGTTCTTTTTGATGAAACCAGTTTTGAAGCATTTTCTGATCTGTCTGATCCAGAATCAGAGAATTTACATGTGAGGGCTTTTTGCATGGCGCAATTTCAATTCCGGCATAACGCATAGCGGTCACATACAGAGGCTCACGGATTCCGTTATCTGCCAACAGGGTAGTGGAGAGCAGTTCGTCGGGATGAAGGTCTGCCAGGATTTTTCCCTCATTCACCAGAACGATTCGGTCTACATTTTTCCAGAGGACATCCTCCAGACGGTGTTCAATGATCAGAACAGTGGTGTCAGTTTTCTGCTGGATCTCATCGATCAGTTCGATGGCCTGTTTGCCTGTAGCAGGATCAAGGTTTGCCAGTGGTTCGTCAAAAAGCAGGATCTTTACCTGATCTACCATGACTCCGGCCAGGCTGACGCGCTGTTTCTGTCCACCGGATAATTCGTGAGGTGCATAGTCCAGGTGATCCTGGATTCCCACCAATTCAGCAGCATGTCTGGTGATACTGTGCATTTGTTCTTGTGGCATACAGCTGTTCTCCAGCGCAAAGGCAATATCCTCCCCCACAGTCAGACCGATAAATTGTCCATCTGGATCCTGGAGTACAGTGCCTACATGTGCAGAGAGTTCAAAGATGCTGCTGTGTGGAGCATCTACACCGTCTACAATAAGAGAACCTGTGCATTCTCCGGGATTGGAGAAAGGGTTCAGACCATTGATACAGCCTGCAAGCGTGCTCTTGCCACTTCCAGAGGGGCCGGCAATGAGAACACGTTCTCCCGGATAAATATCCAGATTAATTCCGGTCAGAGTTGGCTTTTTCTGGGCACGGTATTGAAATGAAAAATCTTTAAATGAAATAACAGGTAAGTTTTGTTCTGTCATCTGTTTAACCTCAAATTAATTTCTATAATAATCGAAAAATTGTTTCTATAATAATCACGTACTTTAGAGGGTGAGTCCTGAAAAAGAAAAAGCCCTATCACATAAGCTTTTCGCTAAATGACAAGGCTTTTTGTCTGAAGCTTATTCCTGATCCAGAGATCCTTTTTTGGCGATGGTCTTGGTATATGCCAGAACCAGAAGTCCGCCTACGATTACTGCTGTGATCGTATTGGAGATGGCTGCAAAAGCACCCTGTGCGAATACTTTATTAGCAGGTTCTGCATAGATGAGAATATCCAGTACAGGGGCTACAACGATCCATCCGATCACATGTGCTGCAATATTGGCAATGGTGAAAAGAGCAACCTTTCCTTTGCCAAATTCTCCCTCCTGTACATTCAGTTTTTTGGCAAAGAGACCTACGATCACGCCTACGAAAGCAGAAGTGATCACCCAGCTCCACCATGGAGTTCCACCCCAGGAAAGGTCGATCAGAGTATGACCGATAAATCCGATAAGTCCCCCTGCTACCGGTCCGTACATAACGGCCAGCAGAGCAAGGACTGCGTACTGGAGACTAATATTGGTGTTAGGTACCGGACTTGGGATTGCGACAAAACGTCCAAGTACAAAGAACAGCGCTGCACCGATACCAATGGCTACAACGGTTTTAATGCTATTGTTGCTTTTCATGACTCATTCCTCCTCAAAAGTGTATGTATGCAGTAGAATCAATTTACTGCAAGTCAGTGTCAGTATAAGGCATTTAATTGTGGATTGTCAATGGACAAACAGGGGCGTATGTTGAAAACTGTTGTGGTATGGTCCGCTTTTGTGTATAATTGGGAGAGAACTGAAATAGCGATCGAATACAGGAGCAGAAAATGAGAGACATTTACAATACATTAAATTCCAGACAGCAGGAGGCAGTATTTCATACAGAAGGGCCGCTGCTGATCCTGGCAGGGGCGGGCTCAGGAAAGACCAGGGTGCTGACCCACAGAATTGCATATCTGATAGATGAGAAAGGGGTCAATCCCTGGAATATTCTGGCTATCACCTTTACAAACAAAGCAGCCAGTGAGATGAGAGAACGTGTGGATAAGATCGTAGGTTTTGGCTCAGAGAGTATCTGGGTATCTACCTTTCATTCCACCTGCGTGCGTATTCTCAGGAGGCATATTGACAGACTTGGATATGACAACAGTTTTACTATTTATGATACCGATGATCAGAAAACCCTTATGAAAGACATCTGCCGCAGGCTGAATGTGGATACTAAGATTTATAAGGAACGTTCCCTGCTGGCTCAGATTTCACATGCAAAGGATGAGCTGATTACACCGGATGAGATGGAACTGAATGCAGGCAGTGATTTTAATAAGAAGAAAGTTGTCGCTGTATATCGGGAGTATCAGGCATCTCTGAGGAAAAATAATGCGTTGGATTTTGATGATCTGATCGTAAAGACCGTAGAACTTTTCCAGAATTGCGGAGATGTTCTTGAGAATTATCAGGAGCGTTTTAAGTATATTATGGTAGATGAGTACCAGGATACCAATACTGCACAATTTAAATTTGTAAGTCTGCTGGCATCAAAATATGAAAATCTCTGTGTAGTAGGAGATGATGACCAGTCCATCTACAAATTCCGAGGCGCCAATATTGGCAACATTCTTGGTTTTGAGCATGTTTTTCCGGACGCTGCAGTGATCCGGCTGGAACAGAATTACCGCTCTACCCAAAATATTCTCAGGGCTGCAAATGAAGTCATTGCCCACAATAGTGCACGTAAGCCCAAGACTCTCTGGACAGAGAATCAGGAGGGAGAGAAAATCCATTTCCGCCAGTTTATGAATGGATATGAAGAGGCAGAATATGTGGTGGGAGAGATTGCGGGAGCGCGCCGGGAAGGAAAAGGAATGTATAAGGATTTTGCCGTCCTTTACCGTACTAATGCCCAGTCCCGCCTTTTTGAGGAAAAATGTCTTCTGGCAAATATTCCTTACAAAATAGTGGGTGGAGTAAACTTTTATGCGCGTAAGGAAATCAAAGATCTTCTCTGTTATCTGAAAACCATCGATAATGCCAAGGATGACCTGGCAGTGCGACGTATTATCAATGTACCCAAGAGAGGAATCGGAGCTACTACTCTGAGCAGGGTGCAGGATTATGCGGATCAGATGGATATCAGTTTCTATGATGCATTACGTGTGGCAGAGGAGATTCCTTCTATAGGAAGAAGTCTGTCAAAGATTGATGGATTTGTTACTTTTATTCAGGGCCTGAAAAGTAAGGCGGAGGCTTATACAGTCAGAGAGCTTTTGGAAGAAATAATCCGCCTTACCGGTTATGTGACGGAGCTGGAGGCAGAGGATACAGAGGAATCCAGGGCAAGGATTGAAAATATCGATGAATTGATTTCCAAGACGGAAGCTTATCAGGAAGCAGGGGAGGAGAGAGGAGAACCTGCAACTTTGTCCGGATTTCTGGAAGAGATTGCATTGATCGCAGATATTGACAGTGTAGATCCGGATCAGGATTATGTACTTCTTATGACTCTTCATAGTGCGAAAGGTCTGGAATTTCCCAATGTATTTCTGGTAGGAATGGAGGATGGGATTTTTCCTTCTTATATGTCTATTATGTCAGATGATCGTTCTGATCTGGAGGAAGAGCGCCGTCTGTGTTATGTAGGGATCACCAGGGCAATGAAGGAGCTGACTATGACCAGTGCCAGACAGAGGATGATCCGTGGAGATGTCCAGTATAATAAGGTATCCAGATTTGTTCGTGAGGTTCCCAGGGAACTGGTGGATCTGGGTTATAAGGTAGAAGAAAAGAAACCGAAGATATCAGAATCCCTAACCGGAGACAGCAGTCTTTCCAAAATGAAGCAGGTGTTTGCTGCCAAGCCTTTTCAGGCAACTCAGTTTAAGGTCACCAAGGCGGATTCTCTGGACTATCAGATAGGAGATACTGTGCGCCATGTGAAATTTGGAGTAGGTGTGGTGAAAAATATCGTAGAAGGAGGAAGAGATTACGAGGTCACGGTAGATTTCGATAAAGTAGGAGTGAAGAAAATGTTTGCCGGATTTGCGAAGCTGAAGAAAATCTGAGCAGAAAAGAATACAAAAAAGAGCGCTCTATGGCAGAAGTAAAGAATCTGACATAGAGCGCTCTTTTTCCTGACGAAAAAATTATTCTGATGTTAAGGTACGCTTTAATAAAGCCACTGTTTCCACATGGACAGTCTGGCAGAACTGATCTACACAGCAGGCTTTTTCCAGGCGATATCCTGCCTCCAGAAATGCCGGAAGATCTCTGGCCAGGCTGGTGGCTTTGCAGGAAATATAGACAATATGATCCACCCCATAGGAGAGGATTTTGGGCAGTGCTTTGGGATGAATACCGTCTCTGGGCGGATCCAGAATGATCACATCCGGTTTTTGAGTCAGATCATCCAGTACCTTCAGTACGTCACCTGCAATAAATCTGCAGTTTTTCAGATTGTTAAGTGCTGCGTTTTCTCTTGCTGCTTCTACGGCTTCCTCCACGATCTCGACGCCGATCACCTCATCTGCCACAGAAGCGGCAAGCTGGGCGATGGTTCCGGTTCCGCTATAGAGGTCAAAGACTACCTTATCTTTGGTATCTCCAATATACTGCCGAACAACGGAATACAGAACCTCAGCTGCCAGGGAGTTTGGCTGAAAGAAGGAAAAGGTGCTGATTTTAAAGCGTAATCCCAACAGAGTTTCATAGAAGTAATCCTGACCATAAAGGATACGGGTCTCATCACTCTGTACCACATCTGAGAGAGAATCGTTGATAATGTGCATGATGCCTACGATTTTTCCTTCCAATGGAAGGGCGAGAAGCTGATTCTTCAGCGGCTCCAGATCATATTCCTCCTGGCTGGTGGTAATAACATGTACCAGAATTTCTCCGGTAGTTACTCCCCGTCGGAGCAGAAGATGTCGGAGATAACCGGTGTGCTGCATCTTTTTATAATAGGAAGCATTCAGCTTCAAAAAATATTCGTGGACACAGGAGAGGATTTTTGTCATATCCTCATGAACCAGCTTACAATCTGATGCTGTAAGTACGTCATAGGTGCTGCCTTTCTTATGAAGACCAAGAGTGAGGGGGCCATCTTTGTAAGCGTCTCCGAAAGAAAATTCCATTTTATTGCGATAACGGAATTCCATAGGGCTTCCATGGATGCCTTCCCAGCTATAGTCTGCGTTTTCCAATGCTGCGTCCAGAAGCTCCCGGACCTGGCGTTCCTTCATTTCCAACTGTTTTTCATAGGACATGGTCTGGTACATACAGCCGCCACATTCAGGAAAAATGGAACAGGCAGGGTCTCTGGTTTCCTGAGGAGATTTCTCCAGAACTTCCAGCAGACGTCCTTCTGCCCTGCCGGAACGCTTTTTGTTGATCATAAAACGGATCTTTTGTCCAGGAATGCCATTTTTGACAGTGACCTTCTGATCTCCTATCATCACAGTCCCTTTGTTGGGAAAATCTACTTTTTCAATTGTGCCCTCATATATTTCGCCTTTTTTCATAAATAACTTAAATCCTTTCGTTAAAAAAAGCTCCGGGTTCAGCCGGAGCTTTCTGATTGCTGTACAGTCGACAAAGACTGCCGATCATATTCTGGATTATTCTTCATCCTCAAAATAATCATCAAAGTCATCATCCAGGTCTTCTTCAAAATCCTCCAGATAATCCGGAGCAAAGAAGCGATAAACAGCAAAGGCAATACCTGCTACTGCTGCGACAGCACCGATGATCGCCAATACCCAGAGAACTGTATTTTTATCCTGCTCTTCTTCTTTTTTCTTTAAAGCTGCTAATAATTCATCAATTTTAATATTCATAACCGCACCATCCTCTCAATCATTAAGTCGGCTGAAGCCATTAAAAGAACAGCCAAATCTGCCGTCTGTTATATTAATGGGATTATTATACCACCTTTGCCTGGATTTTACCATAAGTATCTGAAATTAAATTGATATTAGATTTGCAACCATGAAATTAGAAATACAAATTATAATAAAAATATGTTATAATGAAAGCCACGAAAAAGAACCAGAGGTCTTTTGTTTAAACACAGGGAGGTTATAATATGAAAAACATTAAGAAATTAGGTGCATTGCTCTGCAGTGCATGTCTGGTGGTTTCCGGGACCACAATACCGACAATGGCAGATTCCATGAAGGTTGTAACACTGGGGGCTGACCTTACAGATGCACAGAAGAACACTATGATGAAATATTTTAATGTAAGCAGTGACCAGGTACAGATCCTGACGATCACCAATCAGGATGAGAGAGATCATCTGAGCGCGTACGTTCCTATTGAGCAGATCGGAACCAGGACAGTAAGCTGTGCTTATGTAAAGCCAACCACATCCGGCGGAATTAAAGTCCGTACAGCAAACCTGAACTGGGTAACCTGTAATATGATCGCTACATCTCTTTCTACTTCCGGTGTAAAGAACTGCGAAGTTGTTGCAGCATGTCCTTTTGAGGTTTCCGGTACAGGTGCACTGACTGGAATCCAGATGGCTTATGAGACTGCTACAGGCGAGCAGCTGGACAGCACCAAGAAGGAACTGGCAACAGAGGAAATGGTAGTGACAGGAAATCTGGCTGATGAAGTGGGAAAGAATGATGCAACTACTGTTATGAACAATTCCAAGATGCAGGTCATTCAGAACAATGTACAGAATGCAGATGATATCTATAATATTGTAGTGAATGTGGCTCAGCAGAATAATGTAACTCTGGATTCTGATCAGATCAACAAGATCGTAGAGCTTTTGAAGCAGATCGCACAGCAGGATTATGATTATGATGATGTAAAAGCAACTCTGGAACAGGTGGATCAGAATACTTCCGGAAACAGTGATGAGATCGGTGAAGTGGACGAAGAGGAAGATGATACTGTAAATGCAGGGGATTCCGCAGATGGAGATGACATTCTGGGAAGCGTAGATAACAGTGTGCTTGGAGGAGATGTACTGGAGAGCTCCACAGAGGATACCACTCTGGAACAGGAAACAGGTATGAACACAGGCAGTGCAGATGGTCAGAACGAAGATTCCTCTGATACAGAAGATATGGATAATGGGGACTGGGATAGCAGTGAGGATACAGACGGATCCCTTGATGGCAGTGAAACTGCAGATACAGCAGATGAACTGGACACCTCCTCTCTGACAGAGGATCAGAAAACATTATTTAATCAGGCAGAGACTTTCTGTAAGGGTGAGTACGAGGGAGATGCAGCTTCACTTCAGACTGCTATGGGTGATGATACTGCCGTTTCCACAGTTGTGCTGGATGCAGAAAACGGAGCAACTCTTTCTAAGGATGTAGAGAAAGCATATCTGGATGTACTGAAACAGGGAACTGAGTCCTATCATGAAGACGGTACAGAAATCTATATGACTCCTGAGCTGAATATGATCGATAAGGCACTGAAAGACCTTTTCGGACTGAGTGAAGGTGTACAGGCAGTTCCAGAGCTTAGCGAACTTACAGATGAAGACAGACAGACTCTGTATGATGATACCATGAAATTCTTCCAGAAGCTGTATAATGAGACAGTACAGACCAGTGGAGAGGCGGCTGTGGAGAATGAAGATGGCACAGATGCTGCTGAAGAGGCAGAGGTTGAGGAATAAGTAAGGACTTATGGAGTTTCAGATCAGAAAAGCAGAGCCTGCAGATGTCCGGGGGATTATGCGGATCATGGAGCAGGCCGGAAAATGCCACATCCATCCGGAATGGTTTGTGGCAGATGATGAGGCTTATGTAAGAGCACATTTGGAGCAGAAGGGATTTATTGTAGTGGCAGAAGCTTCAGATGGAGAGATTGCAGGATTCTTTATTATCAAGTATCCGGATAAGGATGATAATCTGGGAACCTGCCTGGGATTTGACGACAGACAGCTGTCTCAGGTGGCGGTGATGGATTCGGCAGCAGTGGACACTGCTTTCCGGGGAAATGGACTTCAGGGCAGGATGCTGGAAGCTGCAGAAAACCTGTTGGATCCGGACAGATTTGTATATCTGATGTGTACCGTTCATCCGGAGAATAGATTCAGCAGATATAATATGGAGAGTCATGGCTATCAGGTAAAAAAGATTGCCAGATGCTACGGTGGACTGGAACGCTGTATTCTTTTGAAGGAGCGCAGAAGATAAATAAGGGCAGTCAGTGGAATGGAAATTTCACTGGCTGCTTTTTACATTTTGTGCGCGCACAAACAATGGGTAGAAAAAAATAAAGTTCTGTGTTAGAATGAATCGTAAAAGTGAAAGAAGAAAGAGTTTGTTACGGATTGTTTAGGAGCAACAGGAGGATAAAATATGGGTTTTGCAGTGGTAACCCTGAAAAAGGGTGAAGGCAGACTTCTGAAATCCGGAGGTATGTGGATTTTTGATAATGAGATAGATACGATCATGGGCAGCTTTGTAAATGGAGATACAGTGCTGGTCCATGATTTCGATGGATATCCCATGGGAAAGGGATTTATCAATACAAATTCCAAAATTGCAGTGCGTCTTTTTACCAGAGATGAGAGGCAGGAGATTGACGAGGAATTTCTTGAAAAACGTGTGAGGGATGCATGGGAATACCGTAAGAAGGTAGTGGATACAGGAAGCTGTAGACTTATTTTTGCAGAAGCAGATTTTCTGCCGGGAATTGTAGTGGATAAGTTTTCCGATGTGTTGGTGGTTCAGTCCCTGGCTCTGGGAATTGACCGTTATAAGGAGCAGATTGTTGAACTTTTGAAAAAAGTACTGGCTGAGGATGGTATCATAATCCGTGGAGTTTATGAGCGAAGCGATGTGAAAGTCCGCAGACAGGAAGGAATGGAGCTGGTCAAGGGATTTATCGGACCGGAATTTCCTACCCTGGTACAGATTGAAGAAAACGGCGTCAAATATGAAGTAGATGTAAAAGACGGTCAGAAAACAGGATTTTTCCTGGATCAGAAATATAATAGACTTGCCATCCAGAAGCTGTGTAAGGGCGCAAAAGTGCTGGATTGTTTTACCCATACCGGTTCCTTTGCATTGAATGCGGGAATTGCAGGCGCTGCCAGTGTGACAGGTGTGGATGCTTCCCAGCTGGCTGTAGATCAGGCTACTGCAAATGCAGCGTTAAATGGATTATCAGACAGAGTAAAATTTATCTGTGAGGATGTATTTGAGCTTCTTCCGGAGCTGGAGGAGAAGGGAGAGAAGTTTGATGTAGTGATTCTGGATCCACCGGCCTTTACGAAATCCAGAAATTCTATAAAAAATGCAGTAAAGGGATACAGGGAGATTAATCTTCGGGCGATGAAGCTGGTGAAGGATGGAGGCTTTCTGGCAACCTGCTCCTGCTCCCATTTTATGGATTATGAATTATTTACCAGAACCATCGGACAGGCAGCAAAAAATGTACATAAGAGACTGCGTCAGGTGGAGTACAGAACTCAGGCACCGGATCATCCCATTCTGTGGTCTGCAGATGAATCCTATTATTTGAAATTTTATATCTTCCAGGTTTGTAATGACAGATGAAAGAGAGGAAAAATAAATGAGCTTTAGAGAAGTGAAACCAGAGGAACTGACAATGAATCCGTTTACCAAGATTGGTAAGGAATGGCTGCTGATCACAGCAGGAAATGAGGAAAAATGCAACACAATGACAGCCAGTTGGGGTGCCATGGGCGTTATGTGGGGAAAAAATGCAGTAACTGTTTATATCCGTCCTCAGAGATATACAAAGGAATTTGTAGACAGGGAGGAAACCTTTACAATTTCTGTGCTGGGAGAGGATTATCGTAAGGCCCTGAATTACTGCGGAACTGTTTCCGGAAAGGGAATTGATAAGATCACAGAGGCAGGACTGACTCCTTATTTTGTAGATAGAACAGCCGGCATTCAGGAAGCAGATATGATTATGGTATGTAAAAAAATGTATCATGATACGATTAAGCCGGAATGCTTTGATGAGGCAGAGAATGATACAAAATGGTATCCACAGAAGGATTACCATACAATGTATATTGCTGAAATTCAGAAGGTTCTTGTGAGAGAATAAGGTGTACTTTTGCTGCTGAACAGGCAAAACCCTTAAGGGATTTCAGAGAGACTTGAAAAGAGGTAAGGATGAGAGACAGACTGAATAAATTTATGCAGGGACGTTATGGTGTAGACCAGTTATCAAGATTTACCCTGGGTGTGGCGCTTTTTATAGTTGTAATCGGATCTTTCTGCAGAAGAAATATGGCAGGCGGAGTA